>OBJE01000025.1_pt1 | contig 198116 bp, 179 predicted proteins | sample 1519681 | NCBI WGS metagenome assembly OBJE01 (sample SAMEA3888898, study PRJEB22519) | human gut metagenome | biome: human gut; feature: human-associated habitat; material: faeces | place: Denmark | collected 2011 | reverse complement strand
CTATACCGACATATAAGAACTTCTAAAGAGATAATCTAAATTCACCAATAATTTTGTGGCGAAAAATTGTAAAAGAGATAAAAACATGCCGAGTTCCTCCCCGAAGCATCATAAACTGTTACTTTAATTTATGAAGGAGGGCTTGCCCTTTTTCCTGACTTTGGGCGGGAATACCGTCAAAATCGGACTCCGGGGAGAACAGCTCTGCCTCGTTGTCTACAAAATACTGATAGGCATCCTTGTCTGCAATAAGATAGGCAGGATTCTGCAAAATCGACTTGATGGAAAACCGGGTGAACGAACGCCCGGTTTTTGTTTTGATGCCCTGCCGCAGCAGCTCGGTCTCGGTCATGGTCAGGGAATCGTACTGCTCATAGAGGTCGAAAATTTTGTAGATGATCTCTGCCTCATCTGGCAGCAGCTTCAGCTTGCAAACTTTTTTTGTCTTGCCGTCCACCGTGATGCTCTTGACGCTCTCGGAGGCGTATCCCGTGGGGGTGGTGCCGCCCAGCCAGCGCCTGGTCTTTGCCAGTTCATGCATGTTATCCCGGATGCGCTCTGCAATGGTCTCCCGCTCCAGCTGACTGAACACCGATGCGATATACATCATGGTACGTCCCATGGGGCTGGAGGTATCAAAGCTTTCCCGGATGGACACAAAGTCGATGCCAAGCCGTCCAAGCTCTTCAATCAGGCTGGAAAAATCGCTGATGTTGCGGCTGATGCGGTCCAGACGATAGACCACGATGGCACGGATCTTCCGCTCTTTGGCGGCGGTCATCATCTTTTTGAAGTCCGGGCGGTTCAGGTTGCCGCCGGAAAAGCCCTCGTCCTCAAAGACGACAGCTTTCTGTGCTGCGGCATCGCCGTAGTGGGTGCGGATGTATTCGCGGCAGAGGTCAATCTGATTTCCGATGCTCTCGCCCTTGCCGGTGTAGCGGGATTTGCGGGAATAGATGGCAATGGTGTCGGCAGTTTTGGCCATGAGATACTCCTCCTGTTGTCTGGTGGCCGTAGATGCGGCTATTGTAGCATGGTAAGCCATCTTGGCAAAGAAAAATAACGATAGTCACACATATTTCATCACAAATGGAACGGAGGTGTCAAGAATGTAAACGGTCAAAAAAGGTGGGCTACGAACTTGCCATGCGCTTTACCAAGGGCGAGCACGCCTTTGTGGTGGCAACGCACACGGACCGGCAGCACATCCACAACCATGTGATCTTTAACTCCACGGCACTGGATGGCACCAAAAAGTTCCGGGATTTTTTCTTTTCGGCGTTGGCAGTGCAGCGGTTGAGCGACCTGATTTGCTTACAGGGATCAACTTGCGTAAATTTTCACGCAGATTGGTCTCTCTTTTTTACACAGCCAATGCCAATTAGCACTTGAAAACGAAATGCTGCGCAAGTATACTATACTGGTCATGTTGTACAAGTTTGAGCGCGAACTGATATATCAGTTGACCACAAAAGACATACCAGAATTGAAGTGTGCGGCGGGGGCAAAATCCTACGAGGATGAAAATGAAATTCGATAGAAGACTTACAGATAAAATCTACACTTCCGATACGGTAAGGCTGGGAAAAGATGCATTTCAGGTCATGCAGGAGACGATCTATCATAATGGCGGTGTCGGAACCATTGCCGGGTACTATGATGCCGAATTGTCGATCCTGTCGGTCAGTAATCTGCTGCTGCATAATCTGAACCACAGCTATGAGTCCCTGATGGAGCAGACAAAGGGTTCGCTGAAGAATCTTTTCAATCAAAAGGATGCTACGTTCCTCGACAATGCGCGCTTTCGTCAGATCAGGGGCGGAGGAGAAGGGCAGATCCTTACAGCAGATGGCTCTCCCGTCTATGTGCGTCTCTATAAAGAAGATGCAGTCGATACGGATGGAACACCGATCTGGATCATGTCAGTACAGATGAACTGGGCGTATGAGAACCTTGCGTTAGTCAACGAATCCATTCATTCTGCACTATGGTATTTTGAGTGCAATGAAAACGGTGAGATCGTTCATGTGAACTGGAGCCATGCGTTTCGGAAGATGCTTGGTTATCATGACATTCTGGATTTTCCGAACAAACTGGATTCTTGGTCGAACCTTCTGCACCCGGAGGACTATGACCGGGTAATGCAGCTGCTTTTGGAAACGATTGAGGACAAGACCAATGCTACAAAATATAATGCTGAGTACCGGCTGAAAATGCAGGATGGCCAATACCAGTGGTTCCGGGCATCGGCGGAGGTGATACGCCGTCTGGATGGCTCGGCCAATCGAATTGCCGGAATCATCAGCAACATTGACGCGGAAAAAAGAAGCCGGATGCAGGCGCAGCGGGCAGCGGCATTTCACCGTGCATTTACCAGCGCAAACCTCTGCGAATACTATGTAAATCTGGAAAAGAACACCTTCGATACTTTCAAAGTGGAGCCCTCTTTGATGACGGCCTTTGAGCAGAACCACACATGGGATGGACTGGTCAGATTCTTTGTGGACAACTATGTGGTTGAAGAGGACAAAAAGTCTGTAACGAATTTCTATAATCGCGCTTACATCACGGAAAAATTAAAGGGGCTGGAGACGGAGCTGCGTCAGGATTGCCGCATCGTTCTGAATGGGGAGGAACGATGGGTCAGCAATGTGGTCATGCGCGGTGAGATCGAAGATTCCGAATATGCGATGATTTTTCTGCGGGACATCACAGAATCCAAAGCAGAGACGGCGCGGCGGATGCAGATGGCCTCGGACAACGCATCCATGGAGCTTTTGATCCAGAGCATGGTGCGTCTGCTGGACCGCTTTGTCGTCTGCGATCTGGAGAATGACCGGTATCGGTTCTACAATCTGCAAGGTGAAATGATATACGCGCCGATCGGAACCTACCATGATTTTGTGGAGCAGGTGGCTGCAAAGTATAAGACACTGGAACCGCTGGACGCATTGGCTGCTTTGATCTCGCCGGAAAATATCCGCAGGAATTTGCAGGATGAGAACGACATCTACAAATTTGAATACTGCTCCATAGACGAAAACACCTATAAGATCGCTTCCTTCATTCCGCTGGAGTGGGATGGCACAAAGCTGGTCAAAGCACTGTTGGCATCTATGGATGTGTCACAGGAGAAAAAGGCCGAGATCGAATCCCATAAGGCACTGAAGGAAGCGTACCGGGCGGCGGAAAACGCAAGCCGCGCCAAGACAGAATTTCTCTCCAATATGTCCCATGATATCCGTACACCGATGAATGCAATCGTTGGCTTGACTGCCATTGCGGGTGCGAATATCGAGAGTCAGGACAGGGTGGTCGAGTGCCTTGGCAAGATCACAAAGTCGAGTCGTCATCTGTTGGGACTGATCAATGAAGTGCTGGATATGGCCAGAATCGAGAGCGGGCGAATAAGCCTTGCCGAGGAGGATTTCAGACTGCCGGAGCTGGTCGATAACCTGCTCACCCTCACAAAACCGGCAATCGACGAGCACCACCATCAGCTCGAAGTCCATATTGAGCACATTGAGCACGAAGCTGTCTGCGGCGACAGCCTGCGCATCCAGCAGGTCTTTGTGAACCTGATGAGCAACGCCGTCAAGTACACCCCGGATGGAGGAAACATCACCTTTACGATCAAGGAAAAACCGAACGGCTTCTCGGAGCTTGGCTGCTACGAGTTTTCCATCGAGGACAACGGCATCGGTATGACGCCGGAATTCCAGAAGATCATGTTCGAGCCGTTCAGCCGGGCAGACGATCACCGGACGACCAAGGTGCAGGGCACCGGTCTTGGCATGGCCATTGCAAGAAACATCGTCAACCTGATGAATGGTGACATTCAGGTCGAAAGCGCTCCCAACAAGGGAACGAAGATCACGGTCACGGTCTATCTGAAGCTTCAGGAGAACGAGAAGGAACAGGAAAAAGAACTGCTCGATCTGCCGGTACTGGTCGTGGACGATGACAAGACCTGCTGCGAAAGCACTGTTGCGACCCTTCAGGAGATCGGCATAGCGGGCGAATGGGTCCTGACCGGTAAGGAAGCTGTGGAGCGCTGCTATGCGCGTCATGAGACCAACAGTGACTATTTTGCGGTGATCCTGGACTGGAAGATGCCGGAGATGGACGGTATTGCAACCGCCAGAAAAATCCGGGAACGGGTAGGAGAAGATGTCACGATCATCATCCTGACTTCCTTTGATTTCAGCGAGATCGAAGAAGAAGCCAGAGCAGCGGGCGTGAATGCGTTTATGGCAAAACCGCTGTTCCGTTCCCGTCTGACGGCAACTCTGCGGCAGTTTAAATCCGAGAAGAAGGAGGAAAACGCCCGGAACTATCTGGGAGACTTTGCGAAGGAAAACTATGCGGGTAAGCGGATCCTTCTTGTGGAAGATAACGAGCTGAACCGTGAGATCGCAACCGAGATCATAGGCATGACGGGCGTGACCATTGACATTGCCGAAAACGGAAAAATTGCAGTCGAAAAGGTGATGGAAGCGCCAGAAAAGTGGTACGATCTCATTTTTATGGACATCCAGATGCCCATCATGAATGGTTACGAAGCCACTGCTGCGATCCGTGCGCTTGCCGGCAGCCGGGGCAAAGTGCCCATCATTGCCATGACGGCAAATGCCTTTGCCGAGGACGTGCAGCTGGCAAAGAACACCGGCATGAACGAGCATATCGCCAAACCGCTTGATTTGAATAAGCTGAACGATGTGCTGAAACAGTGGCTGTGATCTGTGCATTGCAGTAAGGCGCGTGATACTGGCTGACATAAAGCCCTATCTGGGCAAACAGGAACATCACGTTTCAAGATTGTCCATCAAAAATACGTTGGTACGTTTTACACTGTGACGATTCAAAAAACAAAGGAGAGATATTTTGCTATGATCTACAAAAAGCGATACGGTCAACCGTTTGATACCGAAAGTGTAGTGGGTTCTTTTTTGCCCATGATGGAAACGATACCCTATCTGACCAAGGAGCCGAATGGTTTCTCCTATGCCATGGAACCGCAGGATGTCCTGTATGGTCTTGGCGAAAACGTCCGTGGTATCAACAAGCGCGGGTGGGTGTACGAAAGCAAATGCTCCGATGACGGCAACCATACCGAGGGCAAATCCTCGCTGTACGGTGCTTATAATTTTATGATCGTGTCCGGCAAGGATACATTTGGCTTTTTTATCGACTACCCGGGCAAGGTCACCTTTGACTGCGGCTACACCGACCTGGATACCTTACGCATCACGGTAGCCGAGGAAAATTACGATTTCTACATCATTGAGGGCGAGAGCCTGACCGATATTGTGCACCAATTCCGCCAGTTGGTGGGGCGCAGTTATATTCCGCCCAAATGGGCTTTTGGCAACGCCCAGAGCCGCTGGAGCTACATGAACGAGGACGAGGTCCGCGAGGTGGTGGCAAATTACCGTGCCAATCATATGCCGCTGGACGCTGTGGTTCTGGATATTGATTACATGGAGCGTTACAAGGACTTTACGGTGGATGCGCAGCGCTTCCCGCGTTTTGCAGACTTTGCCGCCGAGATGAAAGCGCAGGGCATCCATCTTGTCCCCATCATCGATGCAGGAGTCAAGGTCGAAGAGGGATATGATGTGTACGAGGAGGGCGTGAAAAACGGCTACTTCTGTACGAATCAGGATGGCACCCCCTTTGTAGCCGGTGTGTGGCCGGGACGGGTACACTTCCCCGATATGCTCAACCCGGAAGCCCGTGCCTGGTTTGGCAGTCAATATAAAGTTCTGCTGGATCAGGGGATCGAGGGCTTCTGGAATGATATGAACGAGCCTGCTATCTTCTACGCAGAGGAAAGACTGAAAAAGGTCTTTGCTAAAATTGGGGAATACAACAAGCAAAACCTGGATATTTCCAGCTTTGGTGCTTTTACCGGCATGGTGGCAGAGCTTTCCAACAACGAAAACGATTATAAGCTGTTCTACCACAACACCAAACAGGGGCGTATGCGGCACGACAAGGTGCATAATCTTTTTGGTTATAACATGACCCGTGCGGCAGGCGAGGCTTTCGAGCGGCTGGAGCCGGACAAGCGCATTTTGATGTACTCCCGTTCTGCCTGCATCGGGATGCACCGGTATGGCGGCATCTGGACTGGCGACAACCATTCTTGGTGGAGCCACATTCTGCTTGCGCTGCGCATGATGCCCTCCCTGAATATGTGCGGCTTCCTGTACGAAGGCCCCGACATTGGCGGCTTTGGCAGCAATACCACGGAGGATCTGGTGCTGCGCTGGTACGGCATGGGCATCTTCTCTCCGCTGCTGCGGAACCACTCTGCCAACGGCACCCGCCGGCAGGAACCCTACCGCTTTAAGAACAAGGCTGCCTTTGCCGGTATTTTACAGTTGCGCTACCTGCTGCTGCCCTACATTTACAGCGAGTACATGAAGGCTGCTCTGCACGACGGCATGTACTGTATGCCGTTGGCGTTCGCCTTCCCGGAGGACGACTTTGCCCGCCAGGTGGAGGATGAGGTGATGATCGGCGAAAGCCTGTTGATCGCCCCGGTATATGAGCAAAATGCCCGAGGTCGTTATGTTTACCTGCCGGAGGAGATGCTGCAGGTGCGGGTAAAGTGCAGCGAAAGCGACCGCATCGAAACCAGCGTGCTGCCAGCAGGCCATCATTACATTCCGGTGGAGCTGGATGAAGTGGTGTTCTTTATGCGCAAGGGACACCTTCTGCCCCTTGCCAAGGACGGCAAAAAGATCCAGAGCGTTGCCGATGTGGACTTTGCAGATCTGCGCCTGCTTGCCTATGCTCCCGATGGTGCATCCTATGAATACTATACCGATGACGGCGAGACAAGGGATTATGATAAGCCGGAGCATTTTGTGCATATCACGCTGGATGCGGATGGAAACGCAAAGAGCGATCGTGCTACGGTCAAAGTAGAAGGATAATCGTCAGTCATTACGCAGTTCCTGCAGGCTGGCATCTACGAGAGCCGCCAGAACTCGGTTCTGAGCAAGCTCTTCTGAATAATTTGAAAAAAAGGCTGGGATCGTTGCAGATCCCAGCCTTTTGCAGCAGCCCCTTATGGTATGTAGTAACTCAGTCCTTCTTCTCGGCGGTGCGGGCAAAGAAGTTGGCGAGGACGGCACCGGAAATGTTATGCCACACAGAGAACACAGCGCCGGGGATGGTTGCCAGCGGATACTGTGCAAAGTGGGCGGCAGCCAGAGAGGTGGCCAGACCGGAGTTCTGCATTCCGACCTCGATGGAAATTGCACGGCACTTGGTGGAATCCAGCTTCAGCAGCTTACCCACGCCAAAGCCGGTGAGGTAGCCCAGCAGGTTGTGCAGGATGACCACGGCAAGGATCAGCAGGCCGCTGGTCATGATCTTGGCGGAGTTTGCGGACACAACAGCGCAGATGATGAGCACGATGGCGGTGGTGGAGATCAGCGGCAGCACCCGGACGGCGTTCTGGGTGAAGGCGTGGAAGAAGTGGTTGACCACAAAGCCCAGTGCGATGGGAACCAGCACCACCTTGACGATGGACAGGAACATATTTACAGGATTCACATCCACGCGCTGGCCGGCATACAGCAGGGTCAGCAGCGGGGTGAGGAAGGGCGCCAGCACGGTGGAAACTGCGGTCATGCCGACGGACAGTGCAACGTCGCCCTTGGACAGATAGGTCATCACGTTAGAGGAGGTGCCGCCGGGGCAGGTACCCACAAGGATGACGCCGATAGCCAGCTCGGTGGGCAGGTGGAACAGCTGGGTCAGCGCCCATGCCAAAAAGGGCATCAGGGTGAACTGCGCAATGCAGCCGATGATCACGTCTTTCGGGCGGCTGAACACTACCTTGAAGTCCTCCGGCTTCAGGGTGAGACCCATGCCGAACATGACGATGCCCAGCAGGGTGTTGACCCATGCGGTCTTTACCACACTGAAGGTGCCGGGGAACAGCAGCGCCAGTGCCGCTACCACAATGACGATGGCGGCCATGTATTTGCCCACAAAGTCGCTTACTTTTTCCAATGTTTTCATGATGAAATCTCCTTTTTCAAAACACTTATTTTTGCGGATGCAAAGGCAATGAAACATCCGGAAAATGGCTTTCCCGCAAACAAAAACGCCTTTGTCCCCTACGGTTCGTAAGAGACAAAGGCGCATAAACTCCTCTGCGGTACCACTCTTATTGCCGGTGCAAAGCCCGGCCCCTCAGTGCGCATCCAACAATGCGCGGCCCGTGATAACGGGGGCCTGCCGTTCCCGCTTACTGGGGCGTAGATACCGCCCATTCAGCCGGAAAGCTCGGAGAGGATCTTCCCACGGACGCCCTGCACTGCCTTGCACCATCCGGCAGCTCTCTGCAGCATTCTTTCCGGGTACTCTTTCTCGTCATAGCCGAATATTTCACTGCCACGGAGTATACTCTTCTGCCGGGTCGAAGTCAAGAAAAACGACCCTTCTAGTTTTTCATCCGGCTCACGCCAAGAGTGAAGCTGGTTCATGCAATGGCTGCTTGCGTGACCCGGTCACAGAAAATCTAACTAGGAAATGTTATCATATAGCCACAGGAAACACCAACAACATTCCGATGGAGGATTTGAATATGAAAGCAAAGTTTTATATCTGTGAGCACTGTGGCAATCTGGTCACCACCATCCACAACGCAGGCGTTCCGCTGGTCTGCTGCGGCGAAAAGATGAAGGAGCTGCTCCCCAACACGGTGGAAGCCAGCGGCGAAAAGCATCTGCCGGTGGCAGAGCTTTCCGGCAGCACCCTCACGGTTACGGTGGGTGCGGTGGAGCACCCCATGGTGGATGTGCACCACATCCAGTGGCTCTTTGTGGAGACCGAAAACGGCGGACAGCTCCGCTATCTTACCCCCGGGCAGGCACCCAAGGCGGTGTTTGAGCTGGGCGGCGAAAAGCCGGTGGCGGTCTACGCCTACTGCAACCTGCATGGTCTGTGGATGACGAAACTGTAAGAAATAAACGGGCTCCTGCCAGTGGTCAAACGCTTGCAGGAGCCCGTTTTTTGCGTACGGAATCTTTTCTGTGGGGAAAAAGCGTGGTATACTGAGTTCCAAGTGATAAATCGGGAGGTACCGTTATGAAGTGGGGAATCTTAGCGACCGGCACCATTGCCAAAAAGTTTGCGTCTACGGTGGAACAGATGGGCGCAGAGGGGGAGCAGCTTGTTGCTGTGGGCTCACGGCATCTGGAAAGCGCACAGGCGTTTGCACGGCAGTACGGCATTCCCCGCTGCTATGACTCCTACGAAGCCCTTGCCGCCGACCCAGAGGTGGAGGCTATCTATATCGCCACCCCCAACACCCTGCATTACGAAAACTGCAAGCTCTGCTTAGAGCAGGGCAAGCACGTTCTGTGCGAAAAGCCCTTTACCATCAGCCCGGAACAGGCGCAGGAGCTGTACCGTCTGGCGGAGGAAAAGCACCTCTTTCTCATGGAGGCATTCTGGATCTGGCTGCTGCCGCTGTACGACCGCCTGCGCGAGATCCTTACGGCTGGCACCATCGGGGAGCTGAAGCAGATCACCTGTCAGTACGGCTTTGTGGCCACCGGTGCCCGGAAAGATCGCAAATTTGATTCCGGTCTGGGCGGCGGTGCGCTGCTGGATATCGGCATCTACAATCTGGGCTTTCTGCGCATCCTCACCGGACAGGACCCGGAGAAGGTGGAGACCAAAGAGGTCCACATCAACGAGTACGGCACCGACGATTACAGCCGCCTTGCGCTGACCTACCCCGGCGGCTGCAGGGCAGAGTCTGTCCAGACCATCGGGCAGGAGCTGGAGCGCAATGCCCGCATCATTGGCACCAAGGGCAGTATTTTCCTGCCGGATTTCCAGCACGCCGAGACCATGACGCTGGAAGTGGAGGGCAAAGAGCCGGAGGTCATCCGCTGCCCGGTGGACATCAACGGCTTTGAGTATGAGATCCGGGAAGCAAGCCGCTGCGTCAAGCTGGGGCGCACCGGCAGCGACCGCTACACCCCGCAGGACAGCCTTGCCCTGACCCGCCTGATGTACGACACCCGCATGAGCTGGGGCATGAAGTTTGCGGGGGAGGTGTAAGCACACACCTTGCCGCAAAGGGCTTTTTGGCGTGCGGAGACTATGGCATACGGAGAGCGCGACAACTCGGAATTTGTGGAGGAGAGTAATTTGCTGGTATTAAATAAATTAGAGCGGTTGCTAACGGTATGCTTTAGCCCCAAAGAAAATTATACGAGGAGTGAATTATTAAAAGTCAATGAAAAATAACAATAAAAAAACACTAAAGAAATTGGCAATCCTTGTAATAGGTTCTATAATTGCGGCTTATGGAATTACACTTGCACTGTATGCTGGATTTGGCGGAGCTACGCTTGCGGTGCTGTGGCAGGGGATTGCAAGAACATTTCACATAAGCATTGGCACAGCATCTTTTGTTGTAGCATTGGGAATGATTTTGTTTGCGCTCATTTACGATAAAAGTCAGATTCATATAGGAACTGTGTTGTACCAGATTGTATACAGTACCTGTGTAGATTTGTTTGCTAACTGCCATATTTACAGTACCTATAAGTGGATCAATTTTTTAATTATGTTGTTAGGAGTGGTTTTGTTTGCTGTCGGAACAGGACTATATGCGTCGGCATCCCTTGGTAGAGGCTCCTATGAGGCAGTCACTTTTGCTTTAGCAGAAAAAAATCACTGGCAGATTAAATTTGTCCGAATGGCATTGGATATTTTGGTTGTTGTTACAGGTGTTTTGTTTGGCGGAAAGTTTGGTGTATGCACGCTTATTACAGTTATCATTTCAGGCCCAATTATCCAATTTGTTAATGCGAAAGCAAAACAAGTTTTAAAGATATGATAGTAAAGAAACTTACAACTTCCAGTTTGCCGGGCAGACAGGCAACTGAAAACCACACAAAAAACGAAGGAGCAGCCATGGTACTTTATTTTACAGGAACCGGCAACAGCCGGTATCTGGCGCGGCGTATTGCCGAAGGGTTGGAGATGCAGCTTTACGACCTGAACGCCTGCATCAAGGCAGGGAATACCGCCCCGGTGCAGACTGGCCGGGATGTGGTGCTGGTCACGCCTACCTACGCATGGCGCATCCCCCGGGTGGTGTCGGAGTGGCTGGGCAAGACCGCGCTGACCGGGGCAGAGCGTATCTGGTTTGTGATGGACTGCGGCAGCGAAATTGGCAATGCGGCAGGCTATAACCGGCAGCTCGCGGCGCAGAAATATCTGCATTATATGGGGACTGCGCAGGTCGTCATGCCGGAAAACTACATTGCCATGTTCAATGCACCCCAAAAGGAGCAGGCACGGAGCGTCGTGGAGCAGGCAGAGCCTGCGCTTCAGAAGGTGTTGGCCCAGCTCAAGGCCGGGCAGGAATTTCCCCCGCCGAGAGACAACCTCTATGACCGCTTTATGAGCGGCCCGGTGAATCCGGTGTTCTATCGCTTCTTTGTAAAAGCGGATGCCTTCCGGGCAACGGATGCCTGCATCGGCTGCGGCAGGTGCGTGGAGCTGTGCCCGTTGAACAATATCCATCTGGAAAACGGCAAACCAGTCTGGGGCAAAAACTGCACCCATTGCATGGCGTGCATCTGCTATTGCCCCAAAGAAGCCATCGAGTACGGCAAAAAGAGCAAAGGCAAGCCCCGGTATCACTTTGAAGCACTGGAAAAGCAGCAGGACGTATGAAGAAAAAAGGAAAAACGATGATGGTAAAAAGCAGATGAAGTATTTATACTTACATGGATTAGGACAAAAACCAGACAGTTGGGATAGAGTAATAAAAGAAACGACAGTCTCGGATAGAAGCGTCAGCTTGAGTCTGGCGGAGATGCTGGAAGGAAAAGCGGCCACCTATGGGGAGATGTATACTGCATTCTCAAAGGCTTGGGAGACCATGTCATTGTGCTGAGCGAGTCCTCGGCAACCGTGGCAGAGGCAGCTCACGCACTGGACGTAGAGCCTGCCAGCATCGCCAAAACGCTGTCGGATGGACTCTTTTGTGATTCGCAGAGTAATGCCGACAATATTGATTCCGTATTGCAGACGTAAAAACTGTTGACCCTGCGATTGGGTTCCATCTGCAATAACAAAACGGCAAGGTCTCCCGCAATCAGGAAACCTTGCCGTTTTGTGCTATATGTTGGCTGAATCAGGCAGCCTTCCGCAAACTTACAGTGCCACGCTGACCGGCAGGACATACACGCCGTCGGCGGCGTAGAAGGTGATCTGAGTAATCGTCTTGCCGATGATGGATGCAAAGTAAGGATCATCGGCATTGAGGCCCAGTTTGGTACCATGCCAGATGTTGGCCAGATGACGCAGGCCGTACTCACTGCCATCGGCGGTGGTCAGAACTACGCCGTAGACCTTGTTGGCCTTGTAGTCCAGATCAAAACCGGAGATTTTCATCTCGTAGGTGGCGTGGTGACCGTTGGTATTCAGCTCCACAGTGGTGCCCTCTACGGTGGTCTCGGTGGCGTGGACCTTGCCAAACTCCCACTTGCCGCTCAGCAGGTTATACCATGCGGTAATGTAGTAGGCAGGGGTCTCACTGAGCTTGTAGTAAGCGTAGCTCTCGTTCTCAAACAAGGCATCTGCGCCGGTGTAGGTGGTGGTGGATTCCTTGCCCTTCAGGGTAACGGTAATGTCGTAGCTGTCGGCATCAGTGACCTGCTTTGCATTCTTCAGCGCCCACGGGGTCAGCACCTTGACCGGGAAGGAAACGCCGGTGATGTCGGTGCCATCTGCGTTGACGTGGTAGGAACCGGCGGCAAGCTTGCCCGCACGGGGCTTGTTCCTGGTGGCGCTGGTCACAGCGTCGATCTCAGATGCGTTGTCCACACCGGCAGCCTTGTAGAAGTCGGCGTAGGGGATGTTCATCTGGACATAGCTGGAGGTCAGGCAGTTTTCCTGTTCCACCTCTTCCGCAGCGAAGGCCGGGACTGTCACAGCGCATACCAGCATAGCGGCCGCAAGCGCACCTGCAAATACTTTTTTCAATCTCATGGTAACACACCTCTATCTCAGTTTTGAAAAAACAGTTAGCTTTTCCTAACAATCGATGCAAAAAAATGCAGGGGCAAAGCCCCTCAGATGGTTAGGCAAAACAAATTCGCGAAGTAAAAATAGCACTCCCACCGGGCGTTGTCAAGTAGAAACCGGCAAGTTTGCAGAGGCTAATTTTTCGGTGCAGGAAACGATCTGCATCCTCTATACCGCAAAGCCCTTGACCTTTTTTCCGGAGCGCAGTATACTGCTTGCGTAGTTAGTTATATTTAACCGCGAGGAGGTACTACATGATACAAGACGCATTCTGGGGGATTTTGATCCCCTTTCTGGGTACAAGCCTTGGGGCAGGCTGTGTGTTCTTTTTGAAAAACTCTTTGCGTGACGGCATCCAGCGGGCGTTGACCGGCTTTGCCGCCGGAGTGATGGTGGCGGCATCGGTGTGGAGCCTGCTGATCCCGGCTATGGAGCAGGCCGCAGATCTGGGCAGGCTGGCATTTTTCCCGGCGGCGGTGGGTTTCTGGCTGGGTATCCTGTTTTTGCTGCTGCTGGACCATCTCATCCCGCATCTGCACCAGAACAGCTTGCAGGCCGAAGGGCCAAAAAGCCAGCTCCAGCGCACCACCATGATGGTTCTGGCGGTAACGCTGCACAACATCCCGGAGGGTATGGCAGTGGGCGTGGTCTATGCCGGATACCTTGCCGGAACGGCTCAGATCACCGCCGCCGGGGCGCTGGCACTTTCCCTTGGCATTGCCATCCAGAACTTCCCGGAGGGTGCTATCATCTCCATGCCACTGCGGGCGGAAGGAATGAAAAAAGGCCGGGCATTCTGGGGCGGCGTACTGTCCGGCATCGTAGAGCCCATCGGGGCAGTGCTGACGATTCTGGCGGCAGGCATCGTGGTGCCTGCTTTGCCCTATCTGCTCAGCTTTGCTGCCGGAGCCATGCTGTATGTTGTGGTGGAGGAACTGATCCCGGAAATGTCGCAGGGACAGCACTCCAACGTCGGCACGGTGTTTTTTGCGGTAGGCTTCAGCGTGATGATGGTGCTGGATGTGGCACTGGGGTGACGGTTGGGGGTTCCCGAAAGCGAAATCTCTTTCGGAATACCCGAAAATGCCGAAACTTCTTGACAGAGGAGACGGCAGGGCGTATTATTTTGGCAGAAGGACCGCTGAGAAGCGGCTTTTTATAGAACAGAAAGTTAGCTTTACCTAACTTGTGGCGCGAGGAATTGCTGGCCTGTCATCCGGTGCAGTGGGCGCATCTGGTAAAAAGCATTGCATTGTGAACGGTAAATAGAAAGAGGGTGGCGTTATGTCCTTTTTTGAAAACACCCGAAAGCCCGTAGGCCTTGGCGGGAAGATCATGGTTGCTATGATGAACTTTGGACACAGCGCAATGGCAGAATGGGGGCTGAGTTTTTTACAGCCTGCCCCGGATGCCATGGTGCTGGACTGCGGCTGCGGCGGTGGAGCGAACATTAAAACGCTGTTGAAACTGTGCCCCAACGGCAAGGTACAGGGCATCGACTACTCAGCCGTCAGCGTGGAAAAAGCGCGAAAGGTCAATGCCAGAGCCATTGCGGCAGGACGGTGTACCGTGCAACAGGCAAGTGTGGCAGAACTGCCGTTTGAAGCGGAGCAGTTTGATGTGGTGACCGCCTTTGAAACGGTCTACTTCTGGCCAGAGCTTGCACAGAATTTCAGAGAGGTTTATCGAGTACTGAAGCCCGGCGGAATCTTTTTCATCTGTAACGAAGCAAACGGCGAAACGACAAAAGACGACAAATGGACGCAGATCATCGATGGCATGGCCATCTATACGGATACTGCACTGAAAGAGTATCTGGAAAAAGCAGGATTCTGTCAGATCCAAAGCCACAAAAATAAAAAGGGCTGGCTGTGCGTTACGGCGCAAAAGCGGACATCACCTGTCTGGATTACTCGGTAGATATGATGGGGCAGGCACAGGAAAAGGCAGACCGCCTGCACCTGAAAAATGTGACCTTCCGGCAGGGAGATGTAGGTGCGCTGCCCTTTGCGGACGGTGCATTTGACATTGTTTTGTCGCTGAACGGCTTTCACGCGTTCCCGGATAAAGAGGCCGCTTACCGGGAGGCCTATCGGGTGCTGAAACCCGGCGGAATCTTCTGCGGCTGCTTCTATGTGAAGGGCGAGCAGAAGCGGACGGACTGGTTTGTCCGGCACATTTATGAAAAGACGGGGTTCTTCACGCCGCCCTACGAGACGGCCTTCAGCTTGAAAAAACGGCTGGAGAAACGGTACGCAACCGTAACACTTGACACGGTGAAGAGTATGGCATGGTTTGTCTGCCGGAAAGCAGAATAAGGAGAACAGGGAGGAACCTATGAAATACAAAATCGAGAAAAACACCGTGCAGGAGATGCTGATCCTCCCACTGTATTCCCGGAAGCTGTGTACCGAACTGTACCCAAACCTTTATCGGGACGAAACAGCGGTTCGGCTGCTCGACCAGATCGACTACGATTTTTCGCAGGCAGAGAAGAATTCCCGCAGCCTGATGCAGCGTTTCGGTGCGCTGGAGGTGGCCACGCGGCAGAATGACCTTGCTTTTGAGGTGCGGGCGTACCTGAAAAACCACCCTTGTGCGGCGGTGGTCAATTTGGGCTGCGGGCTGGATAACACCGGCAGAGCCTGCGACAACGGCAGATGCAAGATCTACAATCTGGACTTCCCGGATGTGATCGCCTTGCGGCAGCAACTGCTGCCCGCCGGGGAGCGGGAGCAAAACATCCCCTGCGACCTGAAAGACCCCGCATGGTTTGACAAGATCGATGCCTCCGGCGGGGCGGTGTTTTTTGCCTCTGGGGTGTTCTATTACTTCCTGACCCAGCAGGTCAAGGCGCTGGTGCAGGGGATGGCAGATGCGTTCCCCGGCGGAGTGCTGGTGTTCGATGCCGCCAACCGCACGGCGGTGAAGATGATCGCCAAAACGTGGCTCAGGACGGCGAAAATCAAGGATGTGGGAGCATATTTCGCGGTTTCGGATGCGAAAAGCGAGCTTTCTCCATGGGACAGCCGTTTGCAAGTGTCCAGCCGGGGCTATATGCTGGGGTACAACAATTTGAGAGACCCTTCTGTCAGCAGCGTTTTCCGGTTTCTTGCAAGGGTCGGTGACAACGGGATGAAAATGCAGATCGTGAAGATCGGATTTGGAGACAGACAATGAAGTATGCAGGGATGCCCATGGGGATGTGGGTGCTGATGAAGGAACTGGGTCTGTACGACCTGACCCCCGCCCTGTGCCATCTGGACTACACCATGAGCGAAGCGGGCGGCGTGACAAATTTTGTGCGGCAGTACACCCTTGCCTCCGGTGGACCCTACTGCGACTGCGGGTACAAAAAGAAAGGGTATAGAAAAACCATAAGTCATCTGCCACGCTCAGCGGAGCAAAAACCACACGCCCAGCAGGATCGCAAGGAAGATCAGGTTGGATAGGGTGAACAGCCCAAAATACTGCTTCTTTCCCTGTGGCAGCTCCCGTGCGATCTGCCGGTAGGAAATAAGACTGGCCATAGATGCGATCAAAGTGCCAAGACCTCCCAGATTGGTGCCGATGATGAGGGCGTGTGTCTCTGCCGTGAACCCGGACAGCAGCAGGGCGGCGGGAACATTACTGGTGACCTGCGAAGCAAGAACCGCCACCAGAACTTCCCGGCCGGTCAAAAACTCCTGCAGCCAACCGGAAAAGGCCGGAATGCGGCCAAGATTGCCAATGAAGATGAAAAAAGCCACAAAGGTCAAAAGCAGGGAATAGTCCACTGCCCGTAAGGTGTGCGGGTCTGCAAAAAGAACGCAGACGAGTACAGCGGCAAAGGCAATGCCATAGGGCAGCACCCGGATCACGGACAGCAGGCAAATGGCAAACAGAACCAGATACAGCAGGATGATCCTCTGATCCCCCTGAGATGCAGAGGAAGAAACAAGCGCGTCCACGGAGAGGGCGGCAGAGGCTTTCCGGCAGACCAGCGCTGCCCAAGCCAGCAGCAGGAGCAGAGAGACTAGGGTGTAGGGCAGCATAAGAAGCACAAATCCCCCGATGCTCATGCCGCTTTTTCCGTAAAGATAGAGGTTCTGTGGGTTGCCGATGGGGGTCAGCATACTGCCAAGGTTTGCTGCAATGGTCTGCATACAGACCACCGGGATTAGAAGATCGAGGCGGACATCCGCTCCCAGACGGCTCAGGACCACGAACGTAAAGGGAACGAAGGTCAGCAGGGAAACATCGTTGGTGATGAGCATGCTTCCGAAAAAGCACAGCCCGACCAGTACCAGCGTCAGCTGAAAAGTGCTGTGGGTGCGGGACAGCAATGCCCGTCCCAGTCCATCAAAAAAGCCCTGCCGCCGCAGCCCGGCCATGACCGTCATCAGGGAAAACAGGATCGCCAGCGTGCGCAGGTCGATGTAGCCGAGATACTGCGCATCCGGCGGAACAAAGAAGGCGGAGACAACGGCCAGCACAGCGGCTGCGGTGAGGACCGTTTCCTGCTGAATGAATTGTTTGAGTTTCATAGAGACACATCCTTGTAGTTGTAAAGGCTGCCCTGCTGCGATGCCGGACAGCCTTTTTTCGTATTTCAGAGCAACAGCTCAAACGACCCGATCATCAGCGGCATGGTCAGGATGGAAAGCAGCGTGCTCAGGACATAGATCGCGCTGGAATGAGAAGCATCCCGGTCATAGAGCTGTGCCATGGAGGTGACTGTTGCACAGGCGGGGGTAGATCTCCTCTTTTGCAATTCGTTTTTGCAGCACAATCCTACTCCATTGGCGGGGCATCGTCAAGAGAAAACAGAAAAAATGTAATCTGAATAAGAAAAAACGGATGACTCCGCAGAACCATCCCCTAAAACTGGTATGATCAGACCTTTCGATACTTATATGCACCCTCCTGCCCGGCAGCGGGAAAAAGATGTTCATAGCGCTGCCTGCTGCCACGCTCAGCGGAGCAAGAACCACACGCCCAGCAGGAATGCAAAGAAGATCGGATTGGACAGGGTGGAGCAGCCCAAAATACTGCTTCTTCCTCTTGTATGGACTACGCTGCCAAGACCGAGATGCTTCGCATCGATATGGCGTTGCTGGTCAGCTTGGCTTTGAATGTTCTCACCGGGAGCCGCAGCGAATAGCGGACAACCCGTGACCCGTAAGAATGAGGTGATAGCGATGTGACCGGAGGTGAGTGAGCCATGCGAAAGAGTGCCCCCATTGAAGTGGTGGTGTATTACCCCAAAACCGAGGAAGGCTGGGAAGAGTTGGGCAAGCGTGTCCGCAACTGCCCACGCCAACTATGTGATCGAAAAAATCGAGCGGCTGAACTGCCCCACATGGCAGAAGCTGGAACTGTATCAGGCAGTCATTGATACCACCAAGGGTACCTATAAGCCCAAGGAACACCAGAAACCCGGCTGTCAGCCCAGCCGGTAAACAAAGCCCTACGCTCAACATATGCCCAGTACATGACGGCGTTCAACCGCAACTTCGGCGGCTCGTCCGGCGGCGGTGGTGGTGGCGGAAACCACAACAACAATGGCGGTGGCGGCGGGGACGGCAGCGGGTGCGGCTGCCTGATCGCTATTGCAGTGGTCGTGGTGCTGATCCTGATCGTCTTGGGTGGCTGAATCAATCCCTGCAGGTGAAACACAGGTTTTCCCTGTGGGGATTTTTTGAATCCGCTTGTAGAAAGCAACGGTCTATGGTAGAATGAAGCCAAAGAAAAACAGGAGGGCTTACACATGGTTTTACTGGTTGTGGATACACAGAAAGGTATCGTGGATGAACGCCTGTATGCGTTTGAAAAGTTTGTCAGCAACATCAGGGAATTGATCCGGACTGCCCGCGAACAGGGAATCGAGGTCGTCTATGTCCAGCATGACGATGGGCCCGGCACTGGCTTTTCCATCGGAGACGATGAATTTGAGGTCTATTCCGGGTTTGCGCCGCTGCTGACTGAAAAACGGTTCGTCAAAACCGTATGTAGCGCGTTCAAAAAAGAAAGCGGTCTGCTGGAATATCTGACGGAAAAGGGCGAAAAAGATGTGATGGTCTGCGGTATCATGACGGACTTCTGCATCAATGCAACGGTGGAGGCGGGCTTTGAGCATGGCCTGCACATGATCGTTCCTGCCTATGCAAATTCCACGAAGGACAACGAGTATATGACAGGGGAGCAGAGCTACCACTATTACAATGAATTCCTCTGGCCAGATTGTTATGCCGATTGCGTGCCTATGGAGAAAGCGTTGGAACTGCTCAAAAAGTGAGGAGTTTACAATGATTTCTGAAAAAGTAAAAAATCAGATTCAAGTGGTGCAGGGCGACATCACTAAGCTGGACTGTGACTGCATCGTGAATGCGGCCAATCGGAGTCTGCTGGGTGGCGGCGGTGTGGATGGTGCCATCCACCGGGCAGCAGGGCCGGAATTGTTGGCGGAGTGTCGTACGCTGCACGGCTGCCGCACTGGCGAAGCAAAAATCACTAAGGGCTACCGGTTGAAAGCAAAGTATATCATTCATACGGTAGGCCCGATTTATTCCGGCACAGCAGAGGATGCCGCGCAGCTGGCGGACTGCTACCGCAATTCACTGAACCTTGCCAAAGAGCATGATGTCCATAGCATTGCGTTCCCGGCAATTTCGACCGGCGTGTATGGCTACCCGCTGGAAGATGCCACGGAGATTGCAGTCAAAACAGTGGCACAGTGGCTGGAAGATCACGCGGATTACGCCATGCAGGTGATTTTCTGCTGCTTCGATGCCCGGACGGAGCGGGTGTATCAGGCAAGAGCTCTGCAACAGTGAAAGCGGCAGGATGGTCGTGGAACTGTATCTTGGTAAACAGGATGGGCATGGCTCCCGAATCCTGTACTGAAAATGGAGTAAAGATTGAAATACAGAGAAATCGCAGACGGCATTTTTGTTGACCGTCCCAACCGCTTTATTGCCCATGTGGAAGTGAATGGAGCAGTGGAAACCGTCCATGTCAAGAACACCGGGCGGTGCAGGGAACTGCTGCTGCCCGGTACTGCGGTGCGGCTGGAAGTGTCGGACAACCCGAAACGCAAAACAAAATACGACCTTGTGGCGGTACACAAGCAGGGCCTCGGCTGGGTCAATATGGACAGTCAGGCACCCAATAAGGTGGTAGGGGAGTGGCTTGCAAAACAGGGCTACGACTATATCAAGCCGGAATTCACCTATGGGAAGTCCCGCATCGACTTTTACATGGAAAAGGGTGAGCAGAAGTATCTGTTGGAGGTCAAGGGCTGCACGCTGGAAGTGGACGGTATCGGCTATTTCCCGGATGCACCTACCGAACGCGGCGTGAAGCACCTGCACGAGCTGGCGCAGGCACAGCAGGCAGGGTATCGGTGCGCAGTGGCTTTCGTGATTCAGATGGAAGGCATCACCGAGGTGCGGCCGAATGTCAGCACACAGCCGGAGTTTGGTACGGCACTGGCCGGAGCCAAAGCCGCTGGTGTGCAGGTGCTGTTTTTGCTCTGCCGTGTGGGGCGTGACAGCTTGGAAATCGTGGAGCAGAGGGAAGGGTGAAGACGGCAGAAAAACGCTTTGCGTGATTCAGTTACAGAAATCATAAATAGGAAATGTTATCATATTTTCAAGCTGAAAACAGGCCGGGACTCGGAAAAGGAGTCTCGGCCTGTTTGTGTTTTCGGCGCAAAGGAAAGGATTGAACAATGCGATTTGATGCAAAAGAATTCGGCGGACGTATCCGCGATTTGCGGAAAAAGAAGGGGATTACACAGGAACAGTTGAGTATAATGCTGAACGTTAGTGCGAACCATCTTGCAAAAGTTGAAACGGGAAACCGCTGCTGCTCGATTGAGTTGCTGCAGGATCTTTCGTCCTGCCTGAATGTCAGAACGGACTATCTGCTGAACGGAGATGCACCGCATAACAACCATCTGAGGGAAAGGCTGACGTTTCTTGCACAGGAATTAGAAAAGATTACGGCGGATCTCCCGGTATGGGGATAGGAAAAAGCAGAATCCTCTTTTTCAATGCCCAAAAGCGTGGTAGAATAGGTGAAAGATTCAGTATCTGAAAAACAGAGCGCGCAACAATGAAGATTCTGGTCAGCGCCTGCCTGCTGGGCGAAAACTGCAAATACAGCGGCGGAAACAATTACAATCAGGCGGTCTGTGATTTTGCGCGGGGGCATCAGGTGGTTCCGGTCTGCCCGGAGGTTTTGGGCGGCCTGCCCACACCGCGGTGCCCGGCGGAAATCGTGCAGGGCGTTGTCACGAACAAAGAGGGCATCAATGTGGACCGGGAGTTCCGAGCGGGCGCAGCCAAGGCCCTTGCCATCGCAAAAGAAAATGGGGTGGAGCTTGCCATCCTGCAATCCCGCAGCCCCAGCTGCGGCGTGAAGGAAATTTACGATGGAACGTTTTCCGGGACAAAGATTCCCGGACAGGGCGTTTTGCCAAGATGCTGATGGACGAAGGCGTCCGTGTTCTGGATGCCGGGGAATTGCCTAAAATTATCTTGAAAAATGAGGACGGAAAATGTCAATCAGACTGATTTGCAGCGATATTGACGGTACGCTGCTGCAATACGGAAAAAAGGAACTGGAAAGCGAGATTTTTGAACAGATACGGGAGCTGCACCGGCGTGACATTCTGTTTTGCCCGGCATCCGGTCGGCAGTATACCAGCCTGCGCAAGCTCTTTGCACCGGTGGCGGATTGCTGTGTGTTTCTCTGCGAAAACGGCGGTGTGATCTATAAGGACGAGCAGTGCATTGCCAAGAATCCGATGCCGCGCGCGCTGGCCGAAGAAATCGCCAACGACCTGTGGACCCGCAGCGACGGGCAGGGCGAAGTGATGCTTTCCGGCCAGAACACCGCATACCTGATGGAGCGGGGTCTGGGAATGCTCAAGCGTATTCAGTTCATCAGGAACAATTATCAAATCATCCATGACCCTTCCGAGGTGCCGGAGGAAATCACAAAAGTATCGGTGTATCTGCACGAAGGCGTAGAATCTTACACGGAACGGTTTGTCCCACGATGGAAAGAGGCGAACTGCGCTGTGGCAGGGCCGTACTGGATCGACACCACCTTTGCCAACAAGGGCATTGGTGTGAGCAGCATCTGCAAAACTCTGGACATCGACCTTGCCGATATGATGGCTTTTGGCGACAATTATAACGATGTGTCGATGCTGGACATTGTGGGTGTGCCCTACATTATGGATGGTGCCGCCGCACCGCTGCGGGAAAAGTACCCGAACCATACACCCTGCCCAGAGGATGTGCTGCGGGAGTTCTTGAAGCAGAACTGAATTTTGCACGCATGTGTGCAAAAACCAAAATGATACGATATAAGGAAATATTTTGACATGACGAAAGTGCTTTTCATCTGCCACGGCAACATTTGCCGCAGCCCAATGGCCGAGTTTGTAATGAAAGACTTGGTGGCCAAAGCCGGGCTTTCTGATAAATTTGAAATTGCATCCGCGGCCACCAGCACCGAGGAGATCGGCAACCCGGTCTATCCGCCCGCCCGGCGGAAGCTGGCCGAGCACGGCATCTCCTGCGAGGGTAAAACCGCCCGGCAGATAACCCGGCGGGATTACGAAACCTACGATTATCTGATCGCCATGGATCACAACAACCCGCGCAATATGGCGCGCTTTGTGGGCGGCGACCCGGAGCATAAAGTGTCTCTGCTGATGGATCATACCCGCCGCCCCGGCGATGTGGCCGACCCGTGGTATACCGGGGACTTTGAGGCCACTTGGCAGGACGTGCTGGAGGGCTGCACAGCTTTGCTGGAAGAACTGCGCTGACAGGAGAATTTTATGACAGAGCGTTATTGTGAAGGTGAACGGTTTGCTGACCTGTCGTTCACCGAGGAGGCTTTTGAGGATTGCGACTTTACCGATTGCGTATTTGCGGATTGCTCTTTTACCAAGTGCGAACTGGATCATACCACGCTGAACGAGTGCAAATTCGTGCGGTGTGAGATCACAGGTCTGCGCAGTACCCATTCCTCGGTGCAGTCGCTGGATTTTGAGGACTGCCGCCTGAATGAAATCGAGTGGGCACCGCTGATGTCCAATGGTGCCTTCCCAGACCCCATTCACACGCTGAAAGAGTGCAGTCTGAAATATAACACCTTCACCGAAATGAACTTTAACCGCTTCGACTTTTCGGATGGCAACGAAATTGTCGGCTCCATGTTTGCCAAATGCGAGATGCAGCTGGCGAATTTCAAGGGCGTGGAGCTTCACGAAACGGAATTCTACCAGTGTGACCTGCGCAAGGCGGATTTCCGGGATGCCGCCGGTTATAAGGTGGACATTCTGGGCAGCCGCCTGAAGGATGCAAAGTTTTCCCTGCCGGAAGCGGTGAATCTGCTGGCAGATTTGAAGATCAAGCTGTCGTAAGAAGGAGAAAAAATGCGTCAACTCATCATTGCACGAAAAGATCTGCAGATGTCTCCCGGTAAGCTGGCGGCGCAGTGCTGCCATGCTTCGCTGGCGTTCCTCACCGACCCCATCGGCATGGGACAGGGCGTGGAACCCATTGAGAAAGACGGAGAAATTACCGGCTATCGGGCAGAAATCATGTTGGAGAAAGCAACCTATGAAGAATGGTTCGATGGCTCTTTTACCAAAACTATCTGCGGGGCAAAGAACCGCAATCAACTGCTGAAAGCAAAGACCATTGCCGAGGAATTGGGACTGGTGGAAAACAAAGACTTCTTCCTTATCCGGGATGCCTGCCACACCGAGCTGGAGCCGGAAGAATTTGATGAAAACGGAGAAGGCATGACCCTGACCTGCATCGGGTTCCGCCCGCTGCCGGATGAAATTGCACATCAGATCAGCCATAAGTTCCATTTGTATTGAGTGCTGGTTCGCGGAATAATAAAAATAGTCCCGGCCATTCTCCTGTGACATACAGGAAAATGGTCGGGATATTTTGCTTTTTATTGAAGATTCATCCACGCCGCCATGGCCCCGCCCAGCGAGTGCCCACCGATGTACCAGTCTGTGACTTCGGAAAAGCGTTCCGGGATGCTGTCCGCCGCGTTCATGTCCAGTACGGCCAGATTGCAGGGCATCTTTACCAGCACGCACAGAATGCCGTCCTCGGCAAGGTCGTGCAGGAGGGGAGCATAGGCGGTGTTTTCCACCTTACCGCCCGGATAGAAGATCAGCCCGGCGGTGGGAGATTCCGGCGCAAAGACCCAGTTGCCATCCTGTTCGGTGACGCTCACGAAGCGGTCCGACACCATTGCATCCTCGGCGGCGGGGTCTACGTGGTAGTAGTCGCTGACGTAAACGCCGAATGCAATGCAGACGGCCAGCAAAATGGCCAGCAGCCAGAGAAAAACTCTGCAGGGAAACGATTTTTTCTTCTGGTTCTTCATAGAACTCCTTTATTTTATAAGCATTTTCCGCAATCGCTGCAGCCGTTGCAGATCAACTTGCTGCCGCAGGTCTCGCAGTTTGCGCGGAAATGGGGCGTATATAAATCTTCCTGTGGGATGGGGTAGCCCCAGTCGTCCACGAGGTCAAAATGAATGGGCCTGCCCTGAAAATTCATGCCGGATTTACAGGCCATCCGGCTTTGCAGCTGCTTGTTTGGCAGGTGGTAGCGCCTGCCGTCCTTGATGAACACGGTGCCGGTCTCGATAAAGCAGAATGTTACGTTGGCATCCACGCATTCCTGCCGGAGCGATTTGACCCAATCAAAATTGCAGGGGCGGGCACCATCATAGTTTTCGCCGCCGCAGATGACCTGCTCGATCTGCCCGGCGGAAAGGTACTGCCGGATGCTTACTGGCCCGATGAAGGGCGCGCACATGATGCCCTTGTGCTTGAAGGGCAGGTCAAACAGGATGGGAATGCGCTCATCGGCACGGCGCTGATTCTCACAGGTGACATTGAAAAAGATGTTGTCCCATCCGCTGCCCCAGTCCGGCGGCAGGCACTCCCGCACCCGCTGCGGCCGTTTGGTGAGCAGAAAAAACACCACATCGCTGCGCTGGCGCATGATGTCCCACGCCTCAGACCGCCACGGGTCGGCTTCTTCCAAGAAGAAATCCGAGGTCATGCAGACCCGGATCTGCTCGCCGCTCTGAATTTTGTAGTGTCCGGTGCGGTCTTTCTGGAGCGGATAGGAAAAGCCGCTTTTCGTTTTGTAGATCTCGGCTCCGTTCTGGTCCCGCATCCGGTCGAGAAAGTACATGTAGCAGTTCTGGCAGCCCTCGCTGCACTTGACGCAGCCGTGCCATGGATTCCAGATGTCGTGCAGGAAGCTCACCTTCTTTCGGTACCTATTATTATAATAGCTGCGCGGACAGGAAACAAGAGCACCCCTTGCACCGCCCCATCGGATGTGATAAGATTAAATAAAATTTAATAACGCTTTGTATGAAAACAACTTTAGATAGAATTCCAGGATGATACAATAGAAGGGAATTTGACTATGGCACGATATAGCGTGAATAATTATACGGTGGATGTGCTTTTGGCGGATATAAAATCCGGTAATATTGCGATTCCGGAAATGCAACGTCCATTTGTATGGGACGCAACGCAAGTGCGTGATTTGATGGATTCGCTCTATAAGGGCTTTCCGGTCGGATATATTATCGTATGGAAAAATCCAAGTGTAAAGTTGAAAGACGGAACAGTTGCAATAGGGAAAAAAGTTCTGATCGACGGGCAACAGCGTATTACTGCTATGGCAGCTGCAATTGTGGGACAGGAGGTTTTAGACAGCCACTATAAATGGAAACGGGTCTGTATTGCGTTTAACCCCATTGACGAAATATTTGAAGTGGCAAATTCCGCAAATCAAAAAAGCAGTAAATGGATTCCGGATATTGCAAAAGTGCTGGATGTGTCCTTTGGTTCTTTTTCTTTTGTGATGGAATATTGCCAGAAAAACGGAATTATGGACAAAGCACAGGAAATCAATGACACAATCAATCGGTTGAGGGCAATACAAAATAATAGCATTGGTGTTATTACGCTGGCAGAAGATTTGGATATTGACAGTGTAACGGAAATTTTTATTCGAATCAATTCTAAGGGTGTGGTTCTGTCGCAAGCAGATTTTGCAATGTCTAAGATTTCTTCGAATGAAATATATAATGGAAATGTGACCCGAAAAACGATTGATTACTTCTGTCATTTGTTGGAGTCTCCGGAGGATTTGAAAGAAATCAAGAAAAATGATGCTGAATTTGCGGCGAGACCGGAATTCGAAGCTATAAAGTGGGCAGCTGCAAAGAATGCACCGATTTATCGCACATGTTATACGGATATTCTTCGTGTTGCATTTACATATAAATTCAAGCGAGGAAAGCTAGCAGATTTGGTTAGCTTGCTTTCAGGTCGAGATTTTGAAACGCGTGAATTTAAGATCGAAATAGAAGAAAGGTCGTTCAATCAATTACATGAGGCAGTTCTGCAAGCGGTAAATCAGACAAATTACGAACGGTATTTGATGATTGTGCGCTCAGCAGGAATTGTGAAAAAATCGCTGATTCGTTCACAAAATGTTTTGAACTTTGGCTATGCGCTTTTTCTTGCACTTCGTGAACGAAAAGTGGATAGTAATCAAATTGAAAAGATTGTACGCAAGTGGCTGGCTTTGTCTATTTTGACGGGAAGATATTCTTCTGGCTCGCCAGAGTCTGCATTTGATTACGACATTAAGAGATTCTTTGCTTATGATGATCCGATGCAGTACCTGAATATCACAGAGGCGGGCGAATTATCTGAGGCGTACTGGAAGGTAAATCTTGTTCAACGGCTGAACACATCAGTTGCGAGCAGTCCATATTTTAATATGTTCCTTGTGGCACAGGTCAAGGCACACGATAAAGGCTTTTTGTCGATGGAAATTGATATTGAGTCCATGTTGGAAAACAGAGGCGATATTCACCATTTGTTCCCGAAAAATTACTTGATAAAAAATGGAATTGTGCAAGCACAATACAATCAAATTGCGAATTATGCTTTTATTCAACAGGAAATCAACATTAAAATTAAAGATAGTTCGCCAGCCCACTATATGACTGAAGTGATAGGGCAATGCAATACGAAAAAGCCTGTTTATGGTGGAATCATAGAACAAGATAGGCTGGCTGAAAATCTTAAACAGAATTGTATTCCAGACGGATTTGAAAGCATGGAGATTGGCGACTATCAGGATTTTCTACAAAGGCGTCGGGAACTGATGGCCGAGAAAATACATCAATACTATGATTCTCTCTGATTTCAAAGGCGAAACTTGATATAAAGGGATGCACTTCGCAATGCAGTTTCTCTGGGCGGCGACAGCGACACCCTTGCCTGCATCACCGGCGGCATTGCCGAAGCTTTTTACGGGATGCCGCAGGAACTGCGGGACGAGACTTTGAAACGTCTGCCGGAGGATATCCGGGAAGGATATGAGCTGTTTCGGTGGAACATCGGCCAGAGATAAGACATTCGGAGAACCAAGGAGCAGATACAACACACTCGTGATGTGAAGTATCTACTCCTTGGTTTTTAATAAGACTCGATGAAGGGCGTCTTGCATCGGCCTGAAAAATCCGATATACTGAACCCAGAGAGTATATCGAATTTTTTGGGAAAAGGAGAGAACGGTATGGAACATCTTTATGAAAAGGCACTGGAAAGTGCGGAATATATCAAGACGCACACGAAAAAGCGCCCGAAGATCGCGGTGGTGCTGGGCTCCGGCCTTGGCAAGCTGACCGCGGACTTTACGGACACGGAAGAACTGTCCTACAAGGATATCCCCAACTTCCCGGTATCCACGGTGGCAGGACACAAAGGCGCATTGTTGGCTGGCAAGCTGGGGGACACGGAAGTCTACGCCATGGAAGGCCGCTTCCATTTCTATGAGGGCTACTCCATGAAGGAAGTCTGCTACCCGTTCTATGTGTTCAAGCTGTTGGATGTGGAAAAGGTGGTGTTGACCAACGCCTGCGGCGGCATCAACCGGGAGTTTGCGCCGGGCACCCTGATGCTCATTACCGACTTCATCAACATGATGGGCACGAACCCCCTCATTGGCCCCAACGATGAGCGCTTCGGCCCCCGCTTCCCGGACATGACCGAACCTTACAGTCTGGAACTGCGGAACCTTGCCAAGCAGACCGCCGATGAACTGGGCATTGCCTACAAGGAGGGCGTTTACATGGGCTTTATGGGCCCTTGCTATGAAACGGCGGCTGAAATTCGCGCCTTTGCGGGGATGGGAGCCGATGCCGTGGGCATGAGCACCGTGCCGGAAACCATGGTCTGCAACTACATGGGCATGAAGGTGCTGGCCGTCAGCTGCATCACCAACATGGCCACCGGCATCCAGACGGTCAAGCATAGCCACGCCCGCGTGCTGGAGATCGCAAATCAGGCAGGCGATACCCTGTGCCGATGGCTGGGTGCGGTGATTCAGAGAATGGAGTAAAAAAGATGTGCTCTGTGTCAACGAGGTGGAAGCCTGCGCCCTTGCCGGAACCGAGACCTTTGAAGCGGACGCTGTTTTGACCCTGCTGCACGAAAAATACCCGCAGACCCGTCTGCTTCTGACAGCTGGGAGTGCGGGCAGCTACTATCTGGATGCAGAGCGGCGGCTGTTTGTCCCCTGCGAAAAGGTGCAGGCTGTGGATACTACAGCTGCCGGGGACACTTACAGCGGCTATTTTCTGGCGGGCCTTTGCAGCGGCAGTTCAGTAGAGGACGCCATGCGGCTTGCTACCAAAGCAGCCGGAATTGCCGTGCAGCGCAAAGGTGCAGCGGCATCCATCCCGGAAATCAAAGAGTTGAAATGAATGATACAGAAGGCCATGTGGATATTCTCGTCTGCATGGCGGGCACCGGCGGCACGGGTTTTGGCACAGCAAGTTATCTGCGCAGCCGCAACCCGAATCTGCAAGTGGTTCTGGTGCAGCCCCATCCGGACTCCCGCCTGACCCCGGAGCACCCGGATGCGCAGATCATAGATGGCGTTTTGCCGGCGTATGATGTGCCGGAAAGCGCACTTTCCGACTATCTGCGGCCAGACTGGAGCGATGCATGCATCAATGTCCGCACCGAGGAAGCCTACGAAACGGCCCATGAGGTGCTGCGGGCGGAAGGACTGTTTCTGGGCACATCGGCAGCAGCGGCCTTGCACGCAGCGGTGCAGGTGGGCCGCAGACCGGAGAATCAGGGAAAGAATATCGTGGTCATCGTCCCGGACAACGGCATGAAATATCTGTCTACGCCGATGTACCGGCAGAAATGATAAAAACACGATGATACGACTGAATTTTGAAAAGATTGCATAGGATTTTATAAAAGTATTATTCTTTCGTGAATTTTAGCACTCTTCTATTGACATTGCTAATTAACGGTGCTATAACAGTGGCGTGCTCAGGAGGAAGGGCAAAAGGAGAGCTGCAAGGCTCTCCGGAAAGCCTTTCCGAGTGGACGCTTCAGATTTTTTGCCCCGACCCGAACGCCGGGATTGGAGGAATGATTTATGCTTATGCCGACTGTTTTCCATGAAAACCTGTTCGATGATTTCTTCGATCCGTTCTGGAATGACGCTGCACTGGAACGTGCTATGAACCGTGAGGCTCGTGGCGCCTTTGGTAAGCGTGGTGCAAACATGATGAAGACCGATGTCAAACAGACGGACAACGGCTACGAAGTAGCGGTTGACCTGCCGGGCTGCAAGAAGGAAGACGTTCAGATGGATCTGAACGACGGCTACCTGACCATTCAGGCAGTGCGCAGCCACAGCAACGATGAAAAGGATAAGAAGGGCCGCTATCTGCGGCGCGAATCCTTCTCTGGCACCTGCGCGCGCAGTTTCTACGTGGGCGATGTGAAGAAGGAAGACATCCACGCAAAGTTCGAGGATGGCGTCCTGCACATCGAGCTGCCTGCTCCTCAGCAGACGAAGGCTTTGCCTGAGAACCCGAATCTGATTGCAATCGAGTAAAACGCCGGTCGTGTGCGCCAAGGCACAACGCACATAAAGTGGCCCCGGAGAGCTGTAACAAGCCCTCCGGGGCCATTTTTGTTTCCCGACATCTTTTCCGCAGCGGCAAGGCGTGGTAGAATAATGGCAGAACCAATCCACAGGTGAGAAAATCGAACTTCAGAGAGAGGAGATGTTTCTATGCAGTCCGATGAACTGAAACGCCGGATCTCGGCAGGCAGAGGAGATGCTCTGGCCGATCTGGTTTTGAGAAATGCCAGAATCGTCAATGTGTTTACCGATGAGATCGACACCGCTGACATTGCCATCAGCGGAAATTCGATCGTGGGCGTGGGCACGTATCACGGCCGGAAAGAAGTTGATCTGCACGGCAAATATGTCTGCCCGGGCCTGATCGATGGGCATATCCATATCGAAAGCTCCATGCTCTGTGGTCCGGCTTTCGAGCAGGCAGTGCTGCCCCACGGTACCACTGCGGTGGTTACAGACCCACACGAGATCTCGAACGTTGCGGGGCTGGAAGGCTTGGATTTTATGCTGGAAACGACAAAAAATCTGACCCTTTCGGTTTATTTCATGCTGCCCTCCTGTGTTCCGGCCACGGATCTGGATGAATCCGGTGCGGTGCTGAACGCAGAACAGCTCCGGCCTTACTACGGCGATCCCCGTGTGCTGGGGCTTGCAGAGCTGATGAATGCCTATGGGACGGTGCGCTGTGACCCGAAGATCCTGCAGAAGATCCGCGACTGTACCGAAGCAGGAAAGATTGTGGATGGACACGCACCGCTCTTGAGCGATAAGGACCTGAATGCTTATATTGCGGCAGGCGTTCAGTCCGATCACGAGTGCTCCAACATCGAGGAAGCCATGGAAAAACTCCGGCGCGGACAATACATCATGATCCGGGAAGGAACGGCTGCCAAAAATATGGAGGCCCTGATGCCGCTGTTCCGGGAGCCCTATTGCAGCCGCTGCATGCTGGTGACGGATGATAAGCACCCCGGTGACCTGCTGGACAGCGGCCACATCGATTCCAACATCCGTAAAGCAATCCGGCTGGGCGCAGACCCAGCAGTGGCCGTCAAAATGGCGACGCTGGTTCCGGCACAGTATTTTGGGTTCAAGCAGCGCGGTGCCGTAGCACCGGGGTACCGGGCAGATCTGGTTGTGGTTCCTGATCTGGAATCCTTTACGGTCGAACAGGTTTACAAGAATGGCACGCTGGTGGCCGAGCACGGAAAAACGCTGAAGCCCGCACCGCTTGACATCGACCGTGTGAGATTTTCCCACGTTATGGATTCCTTTGATCTGGATGAGATCACACTGCAGGACCTGGAACTTCGGGAAAGCGGGGAGCAGGAGCGTGTCATCTGCCTGAACCGGGGCGAGCTGCTTACGGAGGAAAAAATCATCCCGTTCCAACGGCATCCGGGCAAAGCTCCCGGTGTGGACCCGGAACACAACATCGTAAAACTGGCCGTTTTTGAGCGGCATCATCACTCCGGCCATGTGGGCATTGGCTTTTTAGGAAACTTCAGCCTGAAATGCGGAGCCGTTGCATCGAGCATCGCACATGATTCCCATAACCTGATCGTGGCAGGGGACAACGATACCGATATGATGTTGGCCGGCAACACTGTGCGGAAAAACAAAGGCGGACTTGCGTTTGTGGCAGATGGACAGGTCGTGGTAGAACTTGCGCTTCCGGTGGCCGGATTGATGAGCACCGAAAGCGCAGAGAGCGTTGCGGCGAAAATGCAGGCGCTGAACGATGCCCTCAAGGCACATGGTGTAGCGGAAGATATCGGCATTTTTATGACCCTCGCCTTCGTCAGCCTTCCGGTCATTCCCAAACTCAGACTGAATACATACGGCATCATCGATGTAGCGCAGCAGAAAGTCGTTCTGGCTGTTTTTTAATAGGCGATAACAAAAATACTGCCGGAGATCGACCTGAATGGTCCGTCTCCGGCAACAGAACAGTTCGTTCCTACTCTTAGAAGCGAGCCGCATCAAGAGAAAAATTGACGGAAATTCTTATTTGATAAATCGGAATTTGCTACGTTGGTTCATCAAGTACTCATCGTCCAACTTTTTTGCATAGGAGGTTCACCATGCTGGAACGATTCTTCAAGTCACAGGTAGCAACGGTTTCGGATTCAACCTATTGCCACCGTATTACAGATGCTTTGACAGCGGCTGGAATCAAATGCTATTGCAAAACCAAAGATGTGAATCAGCGAAGTGTTTTTGACGCAACACGGATGCGAGCACAAATCGGGACTTTTGGAATAAAGCCTCAGTATATTACAGAGATTTTTGTAGACAAAGAAAATGCAGAACTTGCTTCTCATATCATTCATACCCTGTAAAATTCGCGTTTATCAAGGTGAACATTTAAGTATTAAAAACGGGAGTGAAACAAATGATGACCATTGCACAGATCATGGAAAAGATGATCGCCTTTTCCGAAGGGAATATCCATGACATCACGCACCTGAGCTGTGTGTGGACCTATGCCAAAACCATTGGTGAGCTGGAGGGGCTGGACGCAGACACGCAGTTTATTCTGGAGGTGGCGGCCATCACCCACGATATCGCCTGCCCGCTCTGCCGCAAAAAGTACGGCAACACCAATGGTAAATATCAGGAGCAGGAGGGTGCCCCGCTGGTGCGGGAGTTCTTGGCGGATACCGGCATGACAGCAGAACAGATCGACCGGGTGGCCTATCTGGTAGGGCACCACCATAGTCCGGCGCAGATCGACGGCATTGACTATCAGATCTTGATTGAGGCAGATTATATCGTCAATGCGTCCGAAAGTGGGTACGGCCAGCAGGCAATCCGAACCTTTATGGAACATACGATGAAAACGGCAGCAGGTATCCGGCTGACGAAAACAGTGTTTGGAGTGTAAAAATGATTCAGAAGCATTGCTTTGAATGCGGCACGGCATTGATTGAAAAAGAACTGGAAGAAGAGGGCATTGTGCCTTACTGCCCGAAATGCCAGCAATACCGTTTCCCGATGTACAATGTGGCGGTCAGCATGATTGTTGTGGATGAGGAGACCGGGAAAATCCTGCTCATCCAGCAGTACGGTAAGCCCTCTTATATTCTGGTGGCTGGATATGTGAACCGCGGTGAGGCAGAAGAACATGCCGTGGTGCGGGAGGTCCGGGAAGAAACCGGGCTGGAAGTAGAACACCTCCGGTTCAACCGTACCAAGTTTTTTGAGCCGTCCAACACGCTGATGTGCAACTTTACGGCTTTCGTCAGAACCGCAAAGGCACTGCATATCAACCACGAAGTGGACCGTTGCAAGTGGTTCACCCCACAGGAAGCCAGAGAAAACATCTGTCCCAACAGCCTTGCAGCGGAATTTTTGAATGCGTATCTGGACGAAGTGGGGAATAAGCCGATGGAGATGTGATCCGTGACGGAACCACGGGAATTTTGACGGAAAGTATCCGCTCGACCCGTAGCAGTATCCGTTATATCCTCGATGGTTATGCCCCTCGTGATGAACAAGAAGCCCGCATCTATGGTATGAAGCGCGGACTGGAGTTTATCGCGAATCGTCAGAATAGGATCACCGAGGAGAATCTGCATCACCTGTATCAGATCAGCACAGGGGATTATCTCCCGGATGAAGATCGATTACTGCCAAACCACTTTTATCGGCATGGCGAGGTTTTTATTGTGGGCGGTGAAGAACCCAGACCGGGACTTCCGGCAGAGCGGCTTCCCGGTGCCATGAATGTCTTGTCGATTTTGCGAATGCCAATGACGGCATCAATGAGCTGCATAAGGCTGCCATTCTGCACTTTGTTTTTGCATACTACCACCCCTATTTTGACGGGAATGGACGCACTGCACGGCTATTCCACCTCTGGTATCTTGTTCAGCAGGGCTATCCTGCGGCACTGTTCACGCCGTTTTCACGATACATCGCTGAAAACAAGGACGCATATTACAAAGCCTACGAACGCGTGGAGAGAAATGCTCTGATTTCCGGCTATACGGATGTGACTCCCTTTCTGTTCTACTTCTGCAATGAGGTCTATAACCGCCTGCAGGTGGATGCAGTCCCGCCGAAAACTGATCTTGAGGTATATCAGACTGCTCTTGCGGAAGGAAGAATCACAGAAAAAGAACGGCTGCTCTGGGAGTATGTTCTGTCTGCTTATGGTGCAGAGGAGTTTACCACAAAGCAGCTGGAAAAGGATTTCCGAAACGCTGCGTATGCAACCATTCGGACGTTTGTGATGAAATTCCATGAGATGGGGCTGCTTACTGCAAGAAAAGCAGGAAACAGGGTGTTCTATCGTGTCGGTGGGACTTCTGACGGTCGGCCATTATAATGAATCCAAAAGGAGAACGTTATGAAAACGATTCGTGTTGTGGCCGCTGTGATCTGCGACTCCATGCAGGAAAAGCGCAAAATCTACGCTACCGCCCGCGGTTATGGTGACTACAAGGGTCAATGGGAGTTTCCGGGCGGCAAAATCGAGCCGGGTGAAACCCCGCAGCAGGCTCTGAAGCGGGAAATCGAAGAAGAACTGGACACGGAAATCGCCGTGGAGGATTTAATTGGTACAATCGAGTACGATTATCCGGCGTTTCATCTTTCCATGGACTGCTTCTGGTGTGAAGTGGTTTCCGGCGATCTTGTTCTGAAAGAAGCGGAAGCTGCACGGTGGCTGACGAAGGAGGATTTTGATTCCGTTCCGTGGCTCCCGGCGGATCGGACCATTTTGGATGCCATTAGAAGCTCAATGCAGCCAGTGAAACCACTCCATACCAGCGAATATGACAACGAACCTCTGCAGAGATGCTGAGTGTTTACGGCATGAAGGATGAACTGCGCCGTCCCATGATGCTGTTGGTGAAAGCCGCTATTCCGAAAAAATCGTAAAACAGAGGCCTCCGAATCTTTTCCTAATAAGAAAGAGATTCGGAGGCCTTTATTGGTTGATTTAGCTAACAGTCGTGTCGAAAGACATCCCGTCTGAGGGCAAAGCGAAGGTTTTGCTTTTCAGGCGGGATTTTTTTGCTTTTTGGGACTGTTGTATACAATATATGGGCTAAGAGGGTGGGTGACTTGGACTACGAGTCCATAAACTTTTCTTCGAAAGTACGATACAATTATGTCACGGAAACGGACCGGGCCCGAGAGGGAGCGGAAAACGGAGCCGACGAACCTTGAAAATTGAATATGCAGCTTCAGGTACTTCCAGACAATGATACTTCCGTAATTCGAGGCCCGGTCATAAAGAAGACGGGGTGGCCGAGAGGCCAATGGAGTGGTGCAAATCCACCGCCTGAATGTTTCCCTTTCTCAGGGGTGCCGGGGGCAAATTGCCTCCTGAACAACAGCCGTCGTGGTATCCGTCTGCGGCGGCTGTTTCTTACATAAAAAGGAGGTTGATTTTTATGTTACCGAACAATTGGAGATATCTCAGAGGGGACATCTACTATGCAGACATGGAGCCGCATATCGGCTCGGAACAGGGCGGGAAACGCCCTGTGGTAGTTCTGCAGAACAACATTGGAAACCGTCATTCGCCTACATTGATCGTTGCAACTGTTACCACCCGGACGGAAAAGAAGAAAAACCAGCCCACCCATGTGCTGGTGGATTCCAACCTGGCCTTTGAAGAACCGTCCATGATTCTTCTGGAGCAGATCTTCACGATCGATAAATCCCGCATCGAACGCTTTATGGGCTATGCCAGCAAGGCTGAAATGCTCCGCATTGATATGGCTTTGCTGGTCAGTCTGGCTCTGAACGTTCTGAGCGGAAACCGCAGCGAATAGCGGACAACCAGTAACCCGTAAAAATGAGGTGATAGCGATGTAATCGGAGGTGAGTGAGCCATGCGAAAAAGTGCCCCCATTGAAGTGGTGGTACATTACCCCAAAACGAAAGAGGGATGGGACGAACTCGGAAAACGGGTCGCAACCGCCCACGCCAACTATGTGATCGAAAAAATCGACCGTCTGAACTGCCCCACATGGCAGAAGCTCGAATTGCTGCAGGCGGTGATCGATACTACCAAAGGAACTTACAAACCCAAGGAACACCAAAAGCCCGGCTGGCAGCCGAGCCGATAAACAAAGCCCCACGCTCAACATATGCTTTTCTGCTCCGACCAGAGATAGTCGGATTCAGAGGCAGTGTTGAGCGTGGGGCTTTTTGTGTTACATAAGTGTTTTGAAATGCTGCAGACACAACAAAACGGTTGATTATTGGCGGCCAATATGGTATTGTTTTTGCAAAGGCAGGTGAAGCACATGAATCGTCGCAGCGTGAAAATTATGAGAAGAAAAGCCGGAGGAACAGCGGGGAAGAATGCGGAAAAGTATTCGCTCAATCTCCCGGTAGGGTGGCTTCATACAATGGGGCTTTCAAAAGAGGACCGCGTGGAGCTTTCTTTTGACGGTGAAAAAATCACCATCCAGCCACTTGCATCCACAGACCCGGAAGTGTTTCGCAGAAATGCAGAACAGAAAGGTCATCGGCTGAAAGAATACAGGTACTATGACGGAGATGTTCTGTGTACCGTGATCCTGGCAGATTTTACAGCCCAGCAGGTCTGCGTTGAAAATAAGATCGACGATGTGCTGGATACTGCGTTTGGTGTGAACGAAACGCCCTCGTGGGAAGACTTCCTGGCCTTTCTGGCAGACCGATGCATTCCGAAAACACGAAAGGGCTTGGATTACTATCTGGATGCTGTTGGCGTTCCGGAATATGACCCGGTTCTGCTTGTTGAAAAGACGCAGGGAAGAATGGCGGAGGATCACAAATGGCTGGAAATTATTTGACGCTGCATATTACCCAAAACAGTTCCACTTTTTGCTGAAAGAGCGTATCGAAACCGTCCTGATGGAGCAGCAGAAAAAGTTTTTTGAAAAGTAAAAGCTCTTGCGTCCCGTGAAAAAAGAAGGTAATATAAATACAGAGCAAGACACAGAACGCAGGGAGGGATGAAAACCATGTTTTACGAGATCATGCACCGGGAAAGCTGTGTGGCACAACTCAGCACGACAGGGGAATGCAGGGTCTGCCTCGAGGATTTCATGCCCTATGATCTGGTTCTGGTGGAATCGGATGATTTTGACGAGCGCATCAATAATGTAACGAACTTTTACTATTGGTGCGCCTCCCGGATGTTGACGTTGGATCGCACCTACGCCAAGGAAATCCTGAACAGTATCGGTGCATCTCAGAGTGTTACGGACAGGGAACGAGCACAGATTGCATTATCCTACCATTGTCTGTCTTTGCTGGATGTGTTCTGGGTGAAAGAAGAAAACGAGAAGATTCGATTCGAGGATATCAACCTTTTCGCACACTCCTTAAGCAATGCGCTTGTGGATATTGCGCTGCGGGGGCACCAAATGACGGTGACAAACGCCCATCTTCTGGCAAATGACCTGTCTACGGGCGGCTTGTACCCCAAGGCGTGGGTGCGAAAAGAGGATGGCTTCTATCTTTACAAGGATGGTGGCAGGGAAGCGGTGGAACGTGAAGTGCTGGCAAGCAAAATCTGCCGGTGCTTTGACTGCCATCAGGTACTGTATGAGCAGGGGATGTTTGAAAATGAGCCGGTTTCTATCAGCAAAATCATGACATCTCAGCGATACAGTCTTGTGACCTATGCAGCCTATGACGTCTACTGCACGAACCATGATTGGAACACGCTGGATAAGATCTTAGAGTTGGATGCTCCCAGCTACTATATGATGAATATTCTGGATTATCTGGTGGGCAATACTGACCGTCATTGGGAAAATTGGGGTCTGCTGGTAGACAACGAAACCAATCAGCCCATCCGTCTGCATGACCTGATGGACTTCAACCGGGCGTTTCAGCAGTACGACACGCCAGAAGGCGCAAACTGTCTGACCGTGGGAAAACGCCATCTGAGCCAAAAAGATGCTGCAGTGGAAGCGGTGCGGAACATTGGACTGAACCAAGTCCGTCAGGTGGAGCACACCGTATTCTCCGAGCATCCGGCATGGAAAGCAACGTTTGAAGAACGATTGCGTGTTTTACGGAACGCCATGTAAGTCGGAGCGAATATCAGAATAATTGAAACAGAATGATTCCATAACGAAAGCCCGTCTGCGCTGCCACATATCGTGGCTTGCAGACGAGCTTTTTCGTTTGGCCCGAGAAAAATTACCATACCTCACATGCGAAGCATAGATGGAAAATCGGAACCAAGGTTTTCCACCAGATGGCAAAAGCACTTCTGACTGATGGTCTTTTGTCCGTTTTCCCAGCAGCGGATGCTTGTCCGGCTGACCTTTGCGTGGTCGGCAAGCTGCTGACGGTTCCAGCCTTTTGCCTCCCGGTATCTGCGGAGGAAGGCTCCTCCGCCCCGGTGCAGAAACAGGGTGTAGTCGTCCAGAATGTCCTCCACCGGGATGCCGTAAAGGGCGGCGAGCTTGTCCGCCAGCTCCGGCGTAAAGCTGCGGTGAAATGCGCCGCTTTCCAGATCCTGATAGAGCCATTCCGCCATGCCCACCATGGCAGCAACCTCTTTTTGCAGCAGGTCAAGACCATAGCGGCACCAACGCAGACGGTCCCATGGGTTCGGGATGTCGGCGTAAGAGTGGTACATACGGTAGAACGCCTGCGCCTCTACGGTGGTGCGGAGGCCTGCCAAACTTACCTGTAAGATGTATAGAGGGGTTAGACCACAACCCTCACATGACACCCTCTGAAGCAGAAAAAAGGAACCGCTCTCTCGGCTCCAAAAAATCCATTTTGACGTAGATGCGTCATTGCGTGAAAGGGGCGGATTCTCTTTTCCATCCCAAAGTGCGCTGGGGAGAGGATAGCATTTTCGATGCACCGGCTGGCATAAGTGGAGAAGCGCGCCCGGCGGGTGGAGTCGAAGGTGTCCACGGCTTTCATCAGGCCAATGGTGCCGATGGAAATCAAATCGTCCTGCTCAGAGGGGAGAGCATAGTATTTTTTTGCGATGTGCGCCACTAAGCGCAGATTGTGGCGGATGAGCTTTTCCCGAGCGGATGAATCACCAGTCCGCAGGGCGGCGAAGGCCCTGATCTCTTCCTGTGGACTCAGCGGGCGGGGGAAACTGCCCGCTTCCAGATGGAGCGCAAGCACGAGGAACTTGGATGCAAAAAATTGCAGCAGGGTCAACAGCATACGGAACGCCTCCAAAACCGTTCTTCTATACAGTATGAACGGGGAGAGAGGGTTCAGAATCGTTTTCTGCTTATAGAAAGTGGTGGTCTATATGACAGGGGAGCAGAGCTATCGCTATTATAATGAGCTTCTCTGGCCGGACCGCTATGCTGACTGTGTGCCTATGGATAAGGCACTGAAACTGCTCAAGAGTGAAGTGGAGTAAGCGTTGAAATACAGAGAAATCGCAGGCGGTGCAAAGAACTGCTGTGCCGGGCGCTTTTGCTGAATAAAGACGATGATACGACTGATTTTTGAAAAGATTGCATGAGATTTTATCAAAGTATTATTCTTTTGTGAATTTTAGCACTCTATACTTGACAGTGCTAAAAACATGTGCTATAACTAAGCCGTGCTCAGGAGAGAGGGGCATGAGGGAGCCGCAAGGCTCCCGGGAAGACTCCGCTCCTGATGCACATCTCATAAATTTTTTGCCCGACCCGAACGCCGGGATTGGAGGAATGATTTATGTTTATGCCGACTATTTTTCATGAAAACCTGTTCGATGATTTCTTTGACCCGTTCTGGAACGATGGTGCGCTGGAGCGTGCGATGAACCGTGAAGAGCGTGAGACCTTCGGCAAGCGCGGTGCAAACATGATGAAGACCGATGTGAAGCAGACCGCCGACGGCAGCTATGACGTTGCTGTTGATCTGCCCGGCTGCAAGAAGGAAGACGTTCAGATGGAGCTGAACGACGGCTACCTGACCATTCAGGCCGTCCGCAGCCACTCCAATGACGAGAAGGATAAAGAGGGCCGCTACCTGCGCCGCGAGACTTTCTCCGGTACCTGCGCCCGCAGCTTCTATGTGGGTGACACCGTGAAGAAGGAGGACATCCACGCAAAGTTTGAGGATGGCATCCTGCACATCATGCTGCCTGCACCTCAGCAGCAGAAGGCTCTGCCGGTCAATCCCAACCTCATTGAAATTGAATAATGCCTGTGCATCGGTGTGAGGAACACCGGTGCATAGAACTTGCCCCCGGAGAGCTGCCCAAGGCTCTCCGGGGGCTTTTTGCGTTCCGGCATCTTTTCGGCAGAGAAAAGCGTGGTAGAATAGAAACCAAATAGTACCGAATCTATCGCAAGTCAAGAAAATAACACAACATGATAACAGCATATTTGCGATATGCAATGCAACGCTGTTGCTGTTGCACTAAAAAGTTGAATTGCTAGTAAGTCTGCCAAAAGAGATTTTGTATTGACTTTGAACTTTAAGAATGGTATCATAAGCACTAGGATAAGGTGAGTAGTGCGTCTTTTGTAATCGTAAGGGTACTTTGCTCCTTTAATGTAATTGAATTATCTGGGCAAACTTGATGTGAGTCAAGGACGCAAAGTTTGAAGCCTTCTGGAAGTTGTTTTATAAAACCAAAAGGTGGTTCGGCTGCAAAAGGATTTTCCCTTATTTTGGGGGAAGATACTATTGCAGCCTTTTTCTTTTTGCGCTTTCAATTTGTGCTTTCAATGGTGAGAAAGGATGGAAGTATGAGGCTGTTTTCCTACCTGTCTGTGGCAGTGCTGCTTGTGAGCAGTGTTGTGCTCACAGCGTATTCTCCGGACCTGCTTTCCATGGTCATCGTCGGCTTTATGTGTATGATCACACTGGCGGGGTGCATCTATGGCCTTTTGCCGACGATCTCGTTTACGGGCGGACTGCTGAACGGACAGAACAGCATTCGCAAGGCATCCGGGACCGAAGGCAGCTCGGCATGGGTCGCGGCGCTGCGGATCGAGCGCTTCTTCCAGCAGAAGCGGCTGGACAAGCTGTTTGGCGAGTACCGCGAGAAAGTGCAGCACCAGCGGGAGACGGGGCAGATCGTCAGCGACATCGATGAGGTCCTCAACGAGGATGTCCTTGCGCTGTACACATGGCGAGGCGTCATCGCCCAGATCCCCGGCACCCTGACGGGCCTCGGCATTCTGGGTACCTTCGTGGGTCTGCTGCTGGGCCTGCGGAACATCAGCTTCGTCACGGTGGAGGCCGCTCTGGGCAGCGTGCAGTCCATTCTGGCCGGTATCGATACGGCATTCTATACCTCCATCGCAGGCGTTATCCTGTCTATCCTGTTTAATATTATAAATAATGTATTGCGGAACATCATGAACCGCGAGACGGGACTGTTCCTCGAAGAGTTCCACAAGACGGTCATCCCCACCACGGACGAGCAGGCCCGCTACAGCAGCCGCCGCGAGGTGCGGCAGATCCTGGAACTGCTGGACCGTCTGCCCAAGAACACGGGCAATGGCGCTCTGACCGGCGAAGCCATGAGCGGAAATGGCGGCAACGAGCGCGTACTGATGCCGCAGATCCTGGACGGCCTGCGCAAGAACGAGTTCACCTTCTTCCTGCAGCCGCGGTATGAGCTGAACACCCGCAAGGTCATCGGTGCCGAGGCGCTGGTGCGCTGGAACCACCCGGTACTGGGCGTCGTTTCGCCCGCAGTGTTCATCCCGGTACTGGAAAGCAACGGCTATATCACGAAGCTGGACCAGTATATCTGGGAGGAAGTGTGCAAGACCATCCGGGTGTGGATCGACGAGGGTGTCCGTCCGATGCCTATTACGGTCAACGTGACCAAGACTGATATTCTGGCCATTGATGTGGCAGAATTCTTCTCGGGAATGCTGAAGAAATATCGTATCCCGCCGAAATATCTGGACATTGATATTTCGAGAACTGCCTATCTGGAAACGCACGACGTTCTGAGCGAGACAGTGGCTCAGCTGCAGCAGATGGGCTTCCGGGTCGTGCTGGACGGCTTTGACGGAAATTATATGGAGCTGAGTGCTCTGGGCGACATCGGCACCGACGTGCTCAAGCTCGACCTGTGCAGCGCCGAGATGCAGAACCGGACGAACGCACTGCCCGGTATCTTTGTGCAGGCCCGGACGCTCCGGCTGAACCTGCTGGCAGAGGGCATCGAGAGCGCAGAGCAGCTCAATGTGCTGCGCAAGGCAGGCTGCACCGAGGGACAGGGCTATTTCTTCTCCCGACCGCTGTCGGTGGATGAGTTCGCCAAGATTCTGAAAGTGGGGCACGCAGGATGAAAAGACACAGACAGAAACCGAATGAGGAGTACAACTTCTGGCAGCCGGCCACCGATATGATGAGCGGCCTTGTGTTTGTGCTGGTGCTCATCATTGCGCTGCTGGGTCTCTATCTTCTGAGCGACTACACCGGTTATGAGGAGGCGTCCTCCGTTTCCAGCGAAGGGCTTTCGTCCAGCGGCACCGGCTGGAACAATAACGACCCCGGCGGCTGGTACTATGACGGCGGCACCGGCGACGGTGATGGAGACGGCAACGGTCAGTTCGACCAGCAGATCATCCAGACCGGCGGTGGAGGCGGCTACGGCGAGGACGGCATTAAGACCGCCGTGTTCGTAGAAGTGGTCGATGATGAGACGGAGCGGCGCATCCCGGAAGCGGGCGTTACCTTCGAGCTGTACCGCACCGATACGACCCATCTGCAGAACGGAAGCCTGCAGACCCTGAATACCTATTATCCGGAAAAAATCAACTACCGCGACTATGAGACGACCGAGGAAGGCGTCTTTTATCTGCCGGAAAAGATCTGGCAGGGCAGTTACTATTTCCACGAGCTGACCGAGCCGGAGGGCTACGATGCGGCGGGGGACACCTATTATGATGTGAACCGGATGTACGACTGGCCCGACCCCTATGTGGTGCAGATCCGGCTGTCGCCCTGCAAAAACATCATTCGCATCCAGATGAACGACGCCGAGACGCAGCTGCCTGTGGGCGGCGGTACATTCCGCGTCATCGCGGCTGAGGACATCGTGACCAAGGACGGCACGGTGCGCTATACGCAGGGCCAGTATGCAGATACCATCGTCTGCGATGAGAACGGCTACGGCGAGAGCAAGGAGCTGTATCTGGGCAATTACACCGTGCAGCAGCAGACCGCACCGAACTACTACACCACCATGCAGGAAGATTTGAATGTCGAGGTGGAGAAGAAGAACGGCGAGGATCCGGAGCTGCATGAGATCGACGCAGAGAAGACCAAAATCGCATTGAGCGTCACCGATGAACTGAACTCCACCGGACTGGAAGGTGTGACCTTTGCTGTGAGCAACGAGCGCACTGGCATCACTCAGACCGTGACGACCGATGCCGCAGGCAATGTGCTGCTGACCGACCTGGACAAGAGCACGACCTATCACATCCGTGAGCAGCAGACGCTGGAGAACTACCGCCTGGACAATACGGACTACACCATGACGGTGGCGGCAGATGGCCGTATCGACGGCCTCAGCACGGCAGCTCTGTCCATCACCAACCGGATGCTGCGGGTGTCCATCCACGCAGTGGATATGGTCCTGCGCAGTGACACGGCAGACGAACAGCTCTCGCTGTACAACGCTCAGGACCAGCTCATCCAGACCTGGACGACCAACGGTTCCGGCGAGATGTTCACCGACCTGACCGAGGGCAGCTACTATGTCGTGCGCGGTGAGCCGAATGCAGAAAACGCAAAGAAATATAACTTTACCGTACAGGATACGGCAAGACAACAGAACTGGAACGTGCCGGTATTCACGCTGCGCAGTGCCATCGCGCTGGCTGTGCTGGCTGTCATCGCGGCAGGCGTCATCTGGCTGCTGGTATTCCTGTGGGGCGTGCTGGCCCGCCGCAAGGCGCGGAAGGCAGCAGAGGCCCAGAAAGAAGAAAAGAACGAAGAAGATTCGAACAAAAAAGAGTCATAAAGGGCGGTGAGAAACGATGAACAATGTTCAGCTCCGTGTAGGAGACCTGCTGTATGCGGCCTTCAAGCGCTGGAAGATGATTTTGGCGCTGGGCCTGCTGGGATTCATCTGCGGATTCGCGCTCAGCGGTGTCTCCTATCTGCAGGGCAACTACACCAGCTATGAGATCAGCTGTTCCATTGCCATCACCTCCCAATCATCGACGGGAGCCTTTACCAACAACTCCTCCTACCTGAGCACCAACGACTTCCATCTGGCGGAGGATATGGTAGACGCGGCAAGTTTTGTGATGAAGAGCAACCGTGTATTGCAGGCGGCCCTTGACAGCACGGGCCTTGTGTCGGTCTCGACGAAGGATGTTTACCAGAATCTGGAGGTGAGCCGGTACAACGAGACACAGGTCCTTCAGCTCACTCTGAGCTGGAACAATGCGGACGCCGGCATCCGGCTGATGAACGCCATTCTGGACGCCAGCAGGACGATCCTGCCGGAGACGCTGATGGTGGGCTCGGTGGCGGTCATCGACGCCCCGGAGGCAAAGTACCTGATGGGTGGCGGCAGCTATGCCAGCCTCTGGATCATCTTCAGCCTGCTGGGCCTGATGGCCGGTGTGGGCATGGCAGTTCTGGAACTGCTTATGCGGCCCACTCTGGTGAACCTGAAAGACGTGGAGGATGTTCTGGGTCTGGAAACGCTGGGCAATGTCCCGAAGGACGACGGCTATTTCCAGAAGAATACCCAGCTCCTGAGCGAAAAGCACCGCTCGGATGCCGAAGCTGTGCAGAACTTTGCCTCGGCGGCATATATCCTGACCAATCGCTTCGGCACGAAGGAAAAGCAGCACCGGTTCTATGTGACCTCTGCCGAGGACGGCGAGGGCAAGAGCACGGTGGCAGCGAACCTGGCTCTGCAGCTTTCGGATATGGAAAAGCGCACTCTGCTGCTGGACCTGAACACCCGCGCCCCGAGTCTGGGCGGAATGTTTCTGCGGAGCGTGGATTACAGCCGGACTCTGAATGCTCTGTATAAGGGCGAGTCTGCTGCACAGGAGGCCATCGTTTCGCTGACGGGCTTTCTGGACCTGCTGCCGATGGTACTGGAGCGCAACGCCGTGCCTCTGGATGGTACGCTGTTCGAGCTTCTGGAAAAAATCATGGAGCCCTACGAGTACGTGGTCATCGACGCTTCGTCGGTGGGTCGTTCCTCGGACGTGCTGCGCCTGAACAAACTGGCGAACAATGTGCTGTTTGTGGTGCGCTACGATGCGACGCCGCTGCCCGCTCTGCAGGATGCCATTGAAAAGCTGGATAAATCCGGTGTGCGTGTGCTGGGCTGTGTGGTCAATGAGACGCAGTCTCTGGGGACCTTCCAGTTCTATCCGGAGCGCACTGCAGTTTCGAACGCATCGAAAAAGAACGAAAATACGGACGAAAAAGAAACTGGCGGCTCGCTGCCGGAAGATCTGCTTCGCCCGGCGGACGGTCAGGAGAAGGCCGCTGACTGGAAGCCGTCCGGTGCAGGGAGCCAGAGCGTGCTGGACGAACTGACAGACGACCTGTACCAGACAAAGGGCGGCCTGAGCGACAATGAGGCCATGTGGGAATTGCTCCGCATGGGCAAAGACGGAAGCTGGAAACAGGCAGACCCGGAAAAACCGGAAAGCAAAGCCTCTCAGGCACAGCCGCAGGAAGCTGCTGCCGCCCCAGCAGAGGTCGCAGAGATGCAGCTGACCGAGGAAGAAAGCAGCATCTCTCCGGAGCCGCCTGTGTTTGAAAAGCCGGAAGAATCTGCCGCAGCAGAGCCGGAACTGCAGAAAACGGAAGAGATTTGGGCCGAGCCTGAGAAGGCCGAAGCTGACATGGCTCCTCTGGAGCAGCCGCTCTCGGCAGAGCTGCCGCCGGAACCTGAACAAAAAGCGGCACCGGCACCCAAGCACGAGCGCAAGTCTGCTCCGGAACACAAATATATCTATAAGGCAGGATCGGATGCCGCAGTAGAAAAGCACGGAAAGCCGTCGTCCCGCAGGGGGCTTGGCATTTTCGGCAAAAAAACAAAGCATTGAGCACAGGATGACAGCGCAGGCTGTCATCCTGCTTTTGGGCAGAAGGTTCCCGGCGGTATGCCGCAGGAAGGCCGGAATTGGGAAAGAGTAAGAGGAAAATAACATGACCATCCTGTTAGCAATCATCCTGTATTTTGTGGGATTTTATCTGCTTGCAAAGCGGACCGTCCCCGAATCTGCCGCCCCGGGCAATCGGATGATGATACGGGTGGTCCTGTTTTTTGTATACTCCTGCTTTGCGGGCGGGTTTACAGTGGCAGCCTATATGTCGGGTGACCTCGGAATGGTGCTGTATACGCTCTGCCTGCTCTTTGCTCTGGTGGAGATCGGAAACGTCATCCTGACTGTTTCCCGCAGCCGCGGAGAGATAAAGCCTCAGTACGCGGTGCTGTTCGTCCTCTACATTCTTGCGATTCTTGTGGTGACCCTCATCACCCGGCAGACCCGGACGGAGACCGTCTTGCAGACGGAGCTGTTCGCCTCGGTAAAAAGCTTCCTGCTGGAAGGGGATGTGGAAGAGCTGAACCACATGATCCTGAACGTCGTGATGTTCATGCCGCTGGGCTATCTGTTCGTGCAGATGCATCCCCGGAAGCTGGGCGATGCCGCTCAGGTGCTGGGCATCGGCGTGATGCTCTCGACCATCATCGAGAGCTGTCAGCTCATCTTCCGGCTGGGAAACTGCGATGTGGACGATATTCTGGCAAACACGTTCGGCGCTCTTCTGGGCCTGGTGCTGTACAAAATCGTCCACCACAGCAGCAGAAAATAACGGTACAGGAAGGTACAGGCATGAAAAAGGATGAGTGTGCAGTCATCATCAACGCGGATGATTTCGGTCAGACCGAATCGTGTACAAGAGCCATCTATGAGGCTTTTCAGAAGGGCCTGATAACCGACACAACGATGGTGGCGAACGGGGAAGCGATGGAGCTTGCATTCGCAATGGCTCCCGAAATGCGGGGCCATATCGGAGCGCACCTGAACCTGACGGAAGGCCCTGCCCTGACACCTGCGATGCGGAAAAATGCGAAATTTGTCTCAAATGGGCGGTTTACCGATTATTTCAAGACCCGCTCGAACTACTTCCGCCGCCTTTCCCCGCAGGATAAGCAGGACATCTACGAAGAATTGACGGCACAGATGGAACGGCTCATTGCCGGAGGGATAGAACTTACCCATGCCGATTCCCACCACCACATCCACTGGAACTGGATGCTTGCACCGATTTTTTTTCGGGTCTGCCGGGAGCATGGCATCTGCCGCGTGAGATGTCACAAGAATGTCCGGGGCAGATTCAAGCTGTGGAATGGGCTGTATGCCCACATCTATGGGATACGGCTGAGGCAGAACGGCTTCCGCAGCCCGGAGCATTTTGAGAGCATCCGGATGTATGAGAAAACGCTTCCCGGCATCTCGGAAATGATGGTACACCCGGATCATGATTCGGACGGTGTGCTCATCGACCGGGAAAAGAAGGAGCATCTGCCGGACGGAAAGGTCGCTGCACGGGGAAAAGTACTGGAACCACTGGTCCGCAGCCGTGCGGGAAGCGTGCAGAAAATGGAATATGCCCGGCTATGACGAGCAGGATGAGGAGAAATATCATGTCGCTATATGAGAAATTGATTGCCAAAGAAGCAGTGCTGGCTGTGGTCGGTCTTGGCTATGTGGGAATGCCTATTGCGGTGGCATTTGCAAAGAAGGGCCTGAATGTCATTGGCTTTGACACCAACAGCAAAAAAATAGAAGCCTACCGCTCCGGCGCAGACCCGACGAAGGAAGTGGGCGACGAGCAGGTACGGAACACCACCGTGCAGTTCACGGACGAGGAACAGCAGCTCCGGAAGGCCGACTTCATCGTGGTGGCTGTGCCGACGCCGGTGAACTTTGACCATACGCCAGACCTGACCCCGGTGATCGGTGCATCGGAGATCGTGGGCCGGAACCTGAAAAAGGGTGCCATCGTGGTATATGAGTCCACGGTCTACCCGGGCTGCACCGAGAATGTCTGCATCCCCATCCTGGAAAAAGGCTCCGGCATGGTCTGCGGCACCGATTTCAAAATCGGCTACAGCCCGGAGCGCATCAACCCCGGTGATAAGGCCCATCGGCTGGAAAACATCCGGAAAATCGTTTCCGGTATGGACGAAGAGTCTCTGGAAGAGATCCAGCATATCTACGATATTGTCATCGAGGTGGGAACCTATCCCGTGTCGAACATCCGGACGGCAGAGGCCATCAAGGTCGTGGAGAACAGCCAGCGCGACATCAACATTGCTTTTATGAACGAGCTGGCGATGGTGTTTGACAGGATGGACATCGACACCAACGAGGTCGTGGACGGCATGAACACCAAGTGGAATGCGCTTGGGTTCCGGCCGGGACTGGTGGGCGGCCACTGCATCGGCGTGGACCCCTATTACTTCACCTATGAAGCCGAAAAGCTGGGCTACCACAGCCAGATCATCCTGAACGGACGCATCCTCAACGACAATATGGGCGCCTATATCGCCGACAAGGCCGTCAAGCAGATGATTCTGGCCGGGCAGACGCCTAAAGCGGCGAAGGTGGTCGTTCTGGGCCTGACCTTCAAGGAGGGCTGCCCGGACATCCGGAACACCAAGGTGGTGGACATCATCAAGCAGCTTGGCACCTACGGGATAGAGCCTGTGGTCGTGGACCCCTGGGCGGACAGGGAAGAGGCTAAGCGCTTTTACGGCGTAGAGCTGGTGGATCTTTCGGACGTCCGGGAGGCAGACTGCATCATTGCGGCAGTTGCCCATGAGCAGTTCCGCGCTCTGTCAGTGGAAGAGCTGAAAGCTCTGTACCGGGACGTCCCGGACGGCCAGAAGGTGCTTATCGACGTCAAAGGCATCTATCCCGTAAAGGATATGAAAGCATCCGGAATGCGGTTCTGGCGGCTGTGATTTTGCAGGAAAGGAGTCGGGCTCCGTTCGCGGCAGCGGCTGTGAGCATCAGCGTGCATCCATGAAACAGAAAAGTGACCTCACACAATTCCGGACGGAGATCGTCATCGTCTTCATCTTTCTGGGCAGCATCGGCTTTCCGGGGACCTACCGCCAGGTATTTGGCGGTTTTATAGAGACGCTGTACGAGTACCTCTCCTTTCTGATGCAGATCGTGATCATGCTGACGTCCAGCGGAGAGACTGTCATGGATGTCAAGCTGCTGGATATGAAGCCGAAATACCGGGCGATATACCAGTTCATGATATTTACATTTGCGGAGTCGATGCTGGTGACCGATGTGCCGAAGGCGCAGGTGGTGACGAGCCTGCGGCTTTCTGTGACCATCCTGTTTGCGATATGGCTGGTGGAGCATTTCACGCTGAACCGTATCCTGAAACTGTTTTCCTACGCACAGGTGCTGCTTGACCTGGCCATTGTCGGCATCATCGTCCTGCGGCCCGGCATCGCCTTCCAGTCTGGCGATACTTATTCCCACGCGCTCAGAGGCGTGTATGAGGCAAAAAATGCACTGGCGTCGGAGCTTGCCTTCGGCCTTATCGTGATGTTCCTCCATATCGTCAGTGAGGCGGAGGAAGAAAAGAATCTCTCGCCGTTCTGGCTTGCCGCCATCGCATTTCAGGGCATCCTGCTGCTGATGGCCAAGGCGACGGGCGCACTGCTCATCTCCATGCTGCTCCCGATGTATTTCCTGGTCTTCCGGAAATTGCGTGACCTGCGGCTCCCGCTGGGATGGCTCTATGTTGCGGGCAGTGTGGGCTTTCTGGTGTTTGCCTTTACCATCCTGCCGCTGTTTGCCCCTCTGCTGGAAAGCATGGGCAAGGACGCGACGCTGACGGGACGCACAGAGCTGTGGAACGGTATTTACAAGTTCATGCAGCAGCACAATATGCTCACAGGCTACGGCTACGGCCAGTTCTGGATGAACAAGTCGAACGTGAAGAAGCTGCATCTGATGTACAACCACAAATCCTATTTCAGCAGAATGTCCACCGGTGCGCACAACCAGATCATGGAACTCTGGCTGAATATCGGTCTGTTTGGCATCGCCTCTTACTTCCTTGCCATCGTTGGCTCCATGCGGTATGCAAAAAACATGAAGCTCAATGAGTATATGCAGGTCAGTTCGCTCTTCTTTTACCTGATGCTCTGCGGACTGACGGAGCGCATTTTCGAAAATGCGTATGCGTACCGTGTGGTGATGTTCTTTATTCTGCTCGCAGTTGCGTGCAATCATATCCCCGACCGAAAACAGCTCCGAAGGAGAAAGAACGATGAACGAGAAGCCTCTCATCACGGTGGTCGTGCCGATTTATAATGTCGAAGTGTATCTGGAGCAGTGCATTCGTTCGGTGCTGGCACAGACCTATGAAAATTTCGAGCTGCTCTTAGTGGATGACGGCTCAAAGGACAAAAGCGGCGAGATCGTGGACCGGCTGGCACAGACCGACCGCCGCATCGTTCCGTTTCATCAGAAGAATCAGGGGGTCGCTGCGGCGAGAAATACAGGTCTGGACCACAGCAAAGGAAGGTACGCCGCCTTTCTGGACGGAGACGACTGGTACCACCCGGACTTCCTCGAAAAGATGGAGGCTGCGCTTGAGGCCGGAGACGGTCAGCTGGCATCCTGCTGCTTTGAGGCGGTCGGCGTGGAGCACCCGCCTCAGGTAAAGACACTGAAAGCTGCAGTTGTGGACCGCCGGGAGGCGATGCAGCTGCTGATGGGGTATAACAGCTTCAACGGCTATGTCTGGAACAAGCTCTTCGATCTGCAGCTCATCCGGGAAAACGACATCCGGTTCCACGCGGACTATCCGGCCTGTGAGGACACCATGTTTGTGGGAAGCTATCTCTACCATTGCAGCCGGGTCTGCGTCACAGAGGAATGCCTGTACTGCTACCGTCAGGTCAGCGGCGGCGCAAACCGAGGCCGGTATTCCGGCAGGAAGGCGTATGACCCGAAATGGATGAGCGTTTTTGAGATGACGGAATATATGGCAGACCTGTATAAGGACGATGCTGTGACCGCAGCCTGCCGTCTCCATGAAGTCCGGGAAGCGGGCATCGTCCTGCGCTCGATGGAAGCGGCAGGCTACCATGGAGCCGATCATGCCCGGCTCAAGGGCATCCTCCGCCGGGGAGCGGGTCTGTTTTTCAGGGATGAAAACTCCGGACGCAGCCAGAAGCTTTCGGTGCTGCTGTCCTGCATCTCCCCGAAGCTGGAACTGGCGGTATGGAAACTGAGAAACAGAAAGTGATAGGAGTTCGCATGAAGCTTGGAATCATCTGCACCATGATCAATGGGTTTGGACGAAGAGGATTTTACAATACTCAGGAGATCGGTCTGGGCCGGGAACTGGTGCGGCAGGGCCACGCGGTCACCATTTATAAGTGCGTGAAAAAAGAGGGCGCAGGCGAAGCAGAGCGTGTGGAGCTGGGCGACCGGCTGTCCATCCTGTACATCCCGGTCTCTTCTTTTGGTGCCCATGGCTGTCTGGACACGGCAGTTTTGAATCCGGACATGGATGCGGCGCTCTGCTTTGCGGATAATCAAATCTTTCTTCCGAATATCCATCGCTTCTGTGTGCGGCATGGGATAAAGCTCGTGCCGTATATCGGCAGAACGCACAGCAGCAGCGGGGGCGTCCACGGATTCGTGATGAATGCCCTGTTTCATATGGGGACGCTGCGCTGGTTCCGGCGCGGGCCAGTCATCTCCAAAATCGAAGAAGTGCGGCAGGAGCTTCTGCAGCTCGGAGTAAAGGATGTGACAGTGGCTCCGGTGGGGCTGGATTTCTCTGTCATGAAGTCCAACTTCCGGGAGTACGACCGGGCGCAGCTGCGCCGGGAACTGGGGTTGATGCCGGAGGATACCGTCATCTGTACCGTCGGAAGAATGGGACCGGAGAAAAATCCGCTGGACCTGGTGGATATTTATCGGGAGGTCCGCAGGCAGAAGCCCTGTAAGCTGCTCCTGGTAGGAGAGGGCATCCAGAGTGATGAGCTGAAAGCCAGGATAGCGGCCTGCGAATGGGCAGCGGATATTATCCTTATCGACCGGATACCCAACGACCAGATCTGGAAAATTTACGCTGCTGCGGATTACTTTGTCAATCTCTGCCGGACGGAGATCTTCGGCATGGCGATTCTGGAGGCCATGTACTATGAAGTCTCAGTTGCGGCGCTGGTGGCCCCGGGGCCGTCGGTGACGCTGCAGGATATGCCCGGACACAAGCTGTGCCGCGATTACGAGGACGTGAAAAACTGGCTGCTGGCCGAGTATCCGTCGAGAGAGGCGCTCCATGAGAGTGCGGCCCGAACGGTGCAGCGCTACAACTGGAAACCCTGTGCGGATGCATTTTTGTCCATCGCTGCGGGAGAAAAACAATGAAGATTCTGGTCATAACGACATTTTACCCACACCCCGAGAGGAAAGATCTGCTGCGGGACACCTCTGCGGTTCACTACATCGCACGGGAGTGGGTGAAGCAGGGCCATCAGGTGACGGTGCTGCACTGCTACGGACACTATTTCCGGGAGCTGGTCAAGGAGCTGGGAAAGCACGATTTCCGGCGTTACGGAAAGATACAGGAGTGTCCGAACAACGAAGGCGTCAGGGTGCTTCTGCTGGAAGAGCAGTTCTGGCTCCGGAACGCCAAGTGGTATCTGCCGGTGCAGCAGAAGAAGATGGCTGTGGCCATCAACCAGTATTTTCACGAGAAGGAATATGAGCCGGATGTTCTACTGGTGCATTTCCCGACCAATTATGTCGGTATCGTGGAGAGGCTGGACATCCACTGCAAAAAGGCGGCTGTTTTCCATAAGACCGACCTGGGAACGGTGCTGGCAAAGCCGGAAGTCTGCCCGACTCTCCGCAAGACCTACGATGTGCTGGGCGCCCGCACGAGCCAGCTGCAGAAAAAGCTGGCGAAGACCGGCATCAGGACGACTTTTCTGGCACAGTCCGGCATTGACGAAGACATCATCATGACGGACGAGGAGTTTCGGAAAAAATGGGCAGAGGGACCGCACCCCATGCGGGTCGTCTATGCGGGAAATCTGCTTCCGGACAAAAATGTGGACGCCGTCCTGACGGCGCTGAGCAGCTGGAAAGACAAGCGCCCGTTTGAGTTCACCATCATCGGAGATGGCGTGTGCCTGCAGCCCTGCATCCGTCTGGCAGAAAAACTTGGCATTGCGGACTCCTGCCGCTTCACTGGCCGGTTGACAAGGGAGCAGACGCTGGAGGAGTTCCGGAAAGCGGAGGTGTTCGTGATGATCAGCAGCCCGGAAACGCTGGGGCTGGTCTATCTGGAAGCGATGTCTCAAGGGTGCGTCGCCATCGGCTCGAGGAATGAGGGCATCGACGGCATCCTTGTGGACGGGAAAAACGGCTATCTGGTAGAGCCCGGAAATGCGGAGGAGCTGAGAGCGCGTCTGGACGCCATTGCACAGGCTCCTGCGGCAGAAAATCAGGCGGCTGCCTACGCGGGCCTGAAGACCATCCGGGAAATGACCAGTCAGAAGACGGCCCGGCAGTATCTGGAGCAGGTGCTGAAAGGATAATGAACGACGCCGGGAGAAAGGGGGAGAGACCCTGTGAAAAAACCAAATATCATAGGCAACATCCTCTATCAGGTCTCCTATGAGCTGTTTGCCATGCTGCTGCCGCTGTTCACGGCACCGTTCATCTCCCGGATGCTGGGTGCGGATATGCTGGGCGTATACTCCTACTCCCGCACACTGGCGACCTATTTCGGTTTATTTGGGATGCTGGGCGTCAAGAATTACGGCAACCGCGAGATCTCGATGCATCGGGATACAGGCGATTTGAATATCTGGTTCTGGAGCATCTATTCCGTCCAGTTCCTGGCGTCTCTGCTGATGCTCATCGTTTATCTCGGATATACATTCTTCTTCGTCCGGGAAGACCAGGCTGTCACGGCGGTGCAGGCCATCCTCATCGTGGATTCCATGCTCGACATCAGCTGGTTTCTGTTCGGCATGGAGCAGTTCAAGAAGACCACGACGTGCAGCATGGTCGTTAAGATACTGACCACGGCAGCGGTGTTCCTGATGATACGGGAACCGGGCGACCTGCTGAAATACTGCCTTATCATGAGCGGAGGCACTTTTATCAACCAGCTCCTCCTCTGGTTTTACGCCCGGAAGCTCGTCGGCAGACCGGTCTTCGACGGCGGGAGGGTCCTGGCCCATGTAAAGCCGATGCTCATCCTCTTTATCCCGGTGGTGGCCGTCAGCCTGTACACCATGATGGACAAGCTGATGCTGGGCGCCATGAGCACCAATGCGCAGATGGGCTTCTACGAAGCGTCTGAGCGCATCATCCTCTGCGCCAGCTCGGTCATCACGGCCTTTGGCACCGTGATGATGCCACGGATGACCAAGCTGTTCTCGGACGGCGACCTCAGGGAGAGCCAGCGGTACATGAAGCTGTCGGTGGATGCCATCATGGCCATCGCCTTTGCCATCGCACTGGGCATCGTCAGCGTCTCGCGGCTCTTTGCGCCCATCTTCTGGGGCGAGGATTTCGCGCCCTGTGCCTATATCCTGAGCGCTCTGGCCCTCTCCATTCCCTTCTCGGGTTTTGCCAATGTGATACGGATGCAGTACCTTATCCCGAACGGGATGGACGGAGCTTATATCCTCTCGGTCATCCTGGGCGCAGTGTCCAATCTGACGGCAAATTCGCTGCTCATCCCGCGCTGCGGAGCGCTGGGTGCCGCAGTGGGTACGGTGATCGCCGAGGGCGTCGTCTGCGCTGCCCAGTGTCTTGCGGTGAAAAAACGAATCGACATCCTGGCCTACCTGAAAAGCACAGCCTTCTTTGGAATGGCCGGTCTTCTGATGTATGGGGCTGTCCGGGTGCTCGACCAACGGGCTGAGATCACAGTCTCCTGGCTCCTGCTGGAAATTGTCGTGGGAGGAAGCGTCTACTGCATCCTGTCTGTGCTTTATCTGTACCATACCAAAAACGAACTCCTGATGACTGCACTTCAAAAACTCGGCGGTGCTCATCAGAATAACGATAGAGGGTAACAACAATGGAAAAAATGCGGCTGCTGAATACCTATGTCAACAACGTCACGCTGGACGAAGCGGTGGAATTTCTGCTGCAGAAGATACGGGAACAGACCCCGGCCTATGTGGTGGAAGTCAACGTGGATGTCGTGGTGAAGATGGAGACAGACCTTGTGTTGCGGCAGATCACCGACAACGCAGACCTGACGCTGGTGGATGGGCAGCCGCTCATCTGGATCTCGAAGCTGTATGGCCGACCACTGAAGATGAAAGTGTCCGGCTCTGACCTCGTGCCGACATTGCTGCAGGCTGCGGCAAAGGAAGGCCGCTCTGTCTTTGTGCTGGGCGGAAAAGAAGACGCGGCCCGCAAGGCAGCAGAAAACATCAAGGCCCGTTATCCGGGTCTGGTGATGGCGGGCGCACTCTCGCCCAGCATGGGATTTGAGAAAAAGCCGGAGGAGGTAGCATATATCCGAGAGACGCTGCAAAAGGTGAAGCCCGACATCCTGCTGGCCTGTTTTGGCTGCCCCAAGCAGGAAAAATGGGTCAGCGAACATTACCGCGACTGTGCATCGGGCGTCACGCTCTGCGCCGGTGCCACAGTGGATTTTCTGGCAGGAAATATCAAGCGCGCCCCGAAGGTGTTCAGCGAGAATGGACTGGAATGGTTCTACCGCTTTGTGAAGGAGCCGAAACGGCTGTTCCACCGCTATTTTGTGGATGATATGCAGATATTCCGTCTGGCATGGAAGTACCGGAATGCCGGACCGGAACACGATTCAGATGTGAAATGAGTGACAGAAGATGATCATTACCAAAACACCTTTCCGGATGTCCTTCTTTGGCGGCGGAACGGACATGGAGAGCTTTTTCCGCGAATATGGCGGGGCTGTGCTCTCCACGACGTTCGACAAATACTGCTATGTCAACGTCCGGCATCTGCCGCCCTTCTTTTCCTACGCGACGGAGCTTTCCTACGCAAAGACCGAGCGGGTGAACAGCCTGGAAGAAATCGAGCATCCGGCCATCCGGAACGCAATGAAGATGCTGGATATGCATCATATCCGGCTGACCTATGAGGCCGACCTTCCGGCGCGGTCCGGACTGGGGACATCCAGCTCATTTGCCGTCGGGATGCTGAACGCATTCTACGCGCTGAAAGGGCAGTATGCCAGCAAGGAAAAACTGGCCAAGGAGGCCATCTATCTGGAGCGGGTGCTCTGTGCAGAGGTCGGCGGCTGGCAGGACCAGATCGCGGCGGCGTTCGGCGGCTTCAACCGCATTGATTTCAGCGCGGACGGGTACGAAGTGCGCCCAGTCCTGCTGTCGCCGGAGCGCAAAAGGCGTCTGAACGGCAGACTGATGATGTTCTTTACCGGATTTACCCGTTTCTCGGCGGAGATCCAGCAGCTCAACAACAGCCGGAACGGGGCAGACAAGCTTGCGCGGCTGCAGGAGATGCTGGCGCTCGTGGATGAAGCCGAAGCCATCCTGACCGACGAGCAGGCAGACCTGAACGAATTTGGCCGTCTGCTGGACCATACCTGGAAGCTGAAGCGCGGCACCGGCGCAGCAGTCTCTACCGAGTGCATCGACGCGCTGTACGCCAGAGGCATTGCCGCCGGTGCGCTGGGCGGAAAACTGCTGGGCCCGGGCGGCGGCGGATTTCTGGTATTTTACGTGGAGCCGGAACATCAGGCCGCCGTGCGCCAGGCCATGCAGGAGCTGCTTTATATCCCGTTCCGCTTTGAAAACGGTGGCACGCGGGTCATCTACTATGCGCCCGAGGAGGAGCCGGCATTATGAAAGCTGTTATCATGGCCGGAGGCCGCGGCACCCGCATCGCCGCGCTGGCAGGGGATCTCCCCAAGCCGATGCTGCCCATTGACGGGCGTCCTGTGCTGGAGCGGGAGCTGGGATCCCTGCGGGAGCAGGGCGTGACGGATGTGCTCATCACAGTGGGGCATCTGGCCCCGGCCATCATGGAGTACTTCGGCGACGGCAGCGGATGCTCGCCACAGACGGGCCGGCCCTTCGGCGTTCACATCGAGTATTTTGTGGAAAAAGAGCCGCTGGGGAATGCGGGCGCGCTGTTCCGCATCCGGGACCGGCTGGACGAAGATTTTCTGCTGCTGAACGGAGACGTGATGTTCGATGTGGATCTGCAGCGCTTTGCGGCGTTCCACAAGGTTCATGGCGGGCTGGCCACCCTGTTCACCCACCCGAACGGCCACCCTTATGACAGCGGCCTCATCGTGGCGGACAGCGAGCAGCGGGTGACCCAGTGGCTGACCAAGGAGGATGCCCGCCCGCAGTATTACCGCAACCGGGTCAATGCGGGGCTGCACATCCTCAGCCCAAAGCTGCTGGAAGGGAACATCCCGGCGGGAAAGGTAGACTTGGACCGGCAGATATTGAAGCCGCTGGCGGGGACGGGGCAGCTGCTCTGTTACGACAGCCCGGAGTACGTCAAGGATATGGGAACGCCGGAGCGCTATGCGGCAGTCTGCGAGGATGTGCGCAGCGGCCATGCGGCGGCGCGGAATCTGCGCCGGAAGCAGAAAGCCGTCTTTCTGGACCGGGACGGGACCATCAACCGATACGTTGGCTTTCTGCGGAATATCGACGAGTTTGAGCTTCTGCCCGGCGTGGCACAGGCTGTCCGCAAAATCAACGAGCTGGGCTGGCTTGCTGTCGTGGTGACGAATCAGCCGGTCATCGCCCGGGGCGAGGTGACGGAAGAGCAGCTGGAAGCCATCCACTGCAAGATGGAGACCCTGCTTGGCCGGGAGGGTGCGTGGCTGGATGCTATTTATTACTGCCCCCACCACCCGGACAAGGGATTTCCCGGCGAAAGGCCGGAGCTGAAAATCCATTGCAGCTGCCGCAAGCCCGCGCCGGGGATGCTGCTGGATGCAGCACAGCGGTTCAACATCGACTTGAGCCGCTCCTGGATGGTAGGAGACGGGAAAAATGACGTCCTCGCCGGAAAAAATGCGGGGTGCAGGACGGCGCTGCTCTGTGCCGACGGGACACCGCCGGAGCTGGGGCAGGAGAGGACGGCACCATCCTTATACGACTTCGTGGAGCAGGTGCTGCGTGGAAAAGAAGGAGAAGAGAAACGATGAAACAGACTGACGGGGCAAAAAAGCAGCTCGAGCTTCTGCTGCAGCGCTATCCCATCCTCGCCGGGCAGCGGGATGAGATCGACGGTGCCTACCAGATCATCGCGGCCAGCTACGAGGCGGGCGGCAAGCTCCTCGTTGCGGGCAACGGCGGTTCGGCAGCGGATGCGGAGCATATCGTGGGCGAGCTGATGAAGGGGTTCAAGAAGACCCGCAGGCTGGATGAGGCACTGGCGGAACGGCTTCTCCGGGAAAGCCCGGAACTGGGGCCGGACCTTGTCCAGCATCTGCAGAAGGCACTGCCGGCCATCGCTATGGACGGTCATCCGGCTCTCACGACGGCATATGCAAACGACTGCGCCCCGCTGATGTGCTTTGCCCAGCAGGTCAATGGCTATGGCAGGGCGGGAGATGTGCTGCTGGTCATCTCCACCAGCGGAAAGAGCAAGAACATCCTGTACGCGGCGGTAACGGCCCGCGCTCTGGGCATGAAAGTGGTCGGCCTGACCGGCGGGGCAGACAGCCCGCTGCTGCCGCTGTGCGACGTCTGCATCCGGGTGCCGCTGCAGGAAACCTATCAGATACAGGAGCTTCATCTGCCCATTTATCACTGCCTGTGCCTGATGCTGGAAGAACATTTTTTTGATGAATAAAACCACTGCCGCTCTTGACAAAGAGTGGTTTTGTATCATAACGGTTGTACATACAACGATGTAGATACATCTTCTTGAGATAAGACCCGGAGGCTGTCTATGGATATTACCGAACGAAAAATCACAAAAATCGCGCGGGAGGCTGAAAAGCTCGTCCTGCTCACGATGCGGGAAGAGGGCGTCGGCACAGCGGAGATCGACCTCATCCATGCGCTGCGCCACCATCCCGGCTGTACACAGGCCCAGCTGGCCGAACTGCTGCACGCAGACAAGGCGGCTATCGCCCGGCGGACCAAAAATCTGGAAGGGAAGGGTTATCTGACCCGCGAGGACGCCCCGAACGACCGGCGGAGCCAGCTGCTTTTCCCCACAGAAAAGGCCGAGAGCCTGAAATCCTCCAAGGCCGGAATTGAGGCCGCTTTTTACGAGTATCTGACGAGTGTACTGACGGAGGAAGAAGCCGCCGCCTTTGCCGCTTCGCTGAACAAGCTTTATACGGCGTCCAAGACCGAGAGCCGTGCGGGCTTCCCGCACTTCCGAAATGCCGCAGGGGGTGAGACGACCGATGAAAAATGAGAAGACCTTCCGCCCGGACCGGATATTCTCCTATTTCCGGGTCGAGTGGCTCCCGCTGGCTTTCGTGACCCTGTCGGGCCTCATCTATAACATCGGCCTTCTGGCCACCCCGTGGTTCGAGGGCCGTCTGGCCCAGTGCCTGGCGGACATCCTGAGCGGCAGCGAAACAGCGGCCCAAATGGCGCTGCTGGTTCTGGCCTGTATCCTCGTCGCCCTGCTGGTGCAGGCGTCGCGGTTCATCAAGCGCTTTTATGTCCGCCGCTTTGCCAACAACATCAACCGCCGGATGAAGGGCATAGTGAACAAAGCAAGCTGTACTCTTCGGGGGCTTTTGTAATGGGAGAAAACGTGGTATAATATCGCTAACGCGATATTATAGTTTTATGCGCAGCGCCTCGCCGCTTGCTCCTGCGGAGCTGCGTGGCAACCGGCTTTGGATGCGCAATTATGCCATTTCACTGCGTTCATGGCATAATAGGAAAAAACTCTTGCGGGAAGGTGGATACGCCATGAAACAGGAAAAAGCCTATTACCATCTGCCCGGATCGTTCGAGTTCTACGAGCTGTACCGGGAGTTCCTGCCTCTGTTCCGGACGCACAGAGAATACTTTTATGACTGGTGCGACATCGGCTCTATCTACGGCGCACCGGCCGACTGCGTCTGGGGCGGGGGACGGGCTGGCTTTGGGGAGCATGACCCCAAAGAAGTCCTTGCCCTGACGCGGGAATACGGCATCTCGGCGCGGCTGACCTTCAGCAACTCGCTCCTCCGGGAGGAACATCTTTCGGATAAAAAGTGCAACGCCCTCTGCGCCCTGTTTGAGCGAGAAAACCCGGTACAGAGCGGCGTCATCGTCCACTCGGAGCTGCTGCTGGACTACCTGAAAACGCACTATCCGCAGCTTTATTTCGTGTCCTCCACGACGAAAGTGCTGACAGAGTTTCAGCAGCTCCGGGCGGAGACAGCCCGGGAAGAGTTCCGCTATGTGGTGCCGGACTTCCGGCTGAACAAAGCCTTTGGAGAGCTGGACAGTCTGCCGCAGGCGCAGAAAGACAAGGTGGAATTTCTCTGCAACGAGTGCTGCTGGGTCGGATGCCGGGACAGAAAGCGCTGCTATGAGAATGTCAGCCGAAAAAATCTCGGCGAAGCCTGTCCCGAACACATCTGTACCGCACCGGGTGCGGAGGAAGGCTACCGCTTCTCGAAGGCGATGGAAAATCCGGGGTTCATCGGCATCAGGGACATTCAGGATGTCTATATGCCGATGGGATTTTCCAACTTCAAGATCGAGGGCCGTGGCCTGGGCAGTGCGCTGGTACTGGAATTTCTGCTCTACTACATGACAAAACCGGAATACCAGCTGCATGTCCGGGAAGCCATCTATCTGGACAATATGCTCGACCTGTTCTGAGAAACTGCAGTATCTGCCACTCCGACCTGTCGGACGGCGACGGATGCCACGACGAGGTGCTGCGGTGTACGGGGTGCTTTGCGGCAGTCTGGCGTGTTCCTATACCAAGCTTTTGAAGGAGATAAAGAAATGACCGAAAAAGAAAAGATGCTGGCCCATCAGATGTACGACGCAAACTACAACAAGGAGCTGCACGATGAGCGCATCGCAGCCAAGGAGTTGTGCTGGGAGTATAATCAGCTCCGCCCGTCGAACGAAGAGGGCCAGAGAGCGGTCTTGAAGAAACTTCTCGGCAAGACGGGGGAGAATTTCTACATCACTGCGCCGTTCTGGTGCGATTATGGCTACAACATCGAACTGGGTGAAAATTTCTACGCCAACCACAACCTGGTCATCCTTGATTGTGCTAAGGTGAAATTTGGCGATAACGTCTTTGTTGCGCCGGACTGCGGTTTCCACACCGCTGGTCACCCCATCGACTTCGAGCGCCGCAACGCCGGGTTTGAGTATGCCTACCCTATCACGGTGGGGGACAATGTCTGGATCGGCGCAGGCGTGCAGGTGATGCCGGGCGTGACCATCGGCAGCAATGTGGTCATCGGCGGCGGCAGCGTCGTGGTGAAGGACATCCCCGATAACTCGGTGGCTGTCGGCAATCCCTGCCATGTCATCCGTGCCATCACCGATGAGGACAAAAAGACCTGCTGGAACAGATAAAACAAGAAAACGGCCCCACCGGCGAAATATTATCCCAGTGCAGAGGAGATTGAGGCTGAAATTGCAAAGGCCGTCCGGTTTTATGAAATCACCATCGAGCACCTGACCGGCAAGCAGATACACAGGAAACGTAACGAAACACAGCCCGCACAGAAGCGTTGTGCGGGCTGTTGCAGTCTATGCAGGCGGTGTGCTATACTGGTAAAAAAGCGGGGAGGAGACTCTTTCATGAAAAAAATCTACCTCATGCGTCACGGTGAAACGCTTTTCAACACCATGGACGTCAATCAGGGCCAGTGTGATTCGCCTCTGACAGAAAACGGAATCCGGCAGGCAAAGGCGGCAAAAGCGTGGTTCGATGCCCACAACGTCCATTTTGATGCGGTCTACAGCTCCACGTCAGAGCGGGCCTGCGACACAGCGGAGCTCGTCTCGGGCGGGATGTCCTATACCCGCCGCAAAGACCTCAAGGAAATTTTTCTCGGCATAAAGGAAGCTTCGCCCATCCGTGAAAACCCGACGTACCCCTACGGCGACTACTTCGTGAAGTACGGCGGCGAAGACCTGGATGCCTTCACCGAGCGGGTATACGGGGCAGTGAAGGGCATTGCCGAACACGCGGCAGGGGAGTGCATCCTTATCGTCTCCCACGGCATGGCTATCCGGCGCTTTTTGACTAAATTCCCGGAAAAGGCAGGCGAGATCACCGGCTTTATCGGCAACTGCGGCATCCTCGAGATGACTTATGCAGACGGAAAGCTGACGGTAGAAAAAATCATCAACCCCAACGGTTGAGGATCAACAACAAAAAAAGTCCTCCTGAAGGGCGGCCAGATCTTGGACATCGACGGCATCAAAATCGAATGTTTTCTTCAAAAAGAAAAAGGCTCACGATCCGAATGCTCCTTACGACGGCTGCGACGAGCCGGATGACACCGGGCAGAACGCCAAGAGCGGCTATCTGAAAGGCGTGGGCTGATCAATAAAACAAGGGCTGCTGTACAGCGTCGTACAGCAGCCCTTTTGCAGTTATTTCCGGCTTGCCAGCTTGTTCAAAAGCATCACGGCCAGCACGATGACGCCGATGACCAGCACGATGCTCACCATCCCGATGACCATGATGGGCAGAGTCGTCATCCACGAAGTAAGATGCAGCATATCAGTCCCTCCTTTAGCTCAGCAGGGTCAGCAGCAGTCCGCCGGCGATGACAGAGGCTATCTGGCCCGAGACGTTGACACTGATGGAGTACATCAGCAGGAAATTCTGGTTGTCCTCCTCGAGGCCCAGCTTGTTGACGACGCGTCCGCTCATGGGGAAGGCAGAGATGCCGGCTGCGCCGATCATGGGATTGAGCTTTTTGCCCTCCGGGAGGAAGAGATTCACCAGCTTTGCGAACAGCACACCGCCGGCGGTGTCAAACACAAAGGCCACGAGGCCCAGTGCAAGGATGAGCAGAGTGTCGGGCCGCACGAACTTGTCAGCGGTCATCTGGCCGGCCACGGTCAGGCCCAGCACGATGGTGATGAGGTTTGCGAGGACGTTCTGCGCCGTTTCACTCAGGGTGTTCAGCACACCGCACTCCCGCAGCAGGTTGCCGAACATCAGAAAGCCCACCAGTGCTACGCTGGCCGGAGCCACGAGTCCGGCGATGATGGTCACGACGATGGGGAACAAGATCTTGGTCAGCTGGCTGACACTGCCCTTCTGGTAGGGCATCCGGATGCGGCGTTCCTTCTGGGTGGTCAGCAGTTTGATGACCGGCGGCTGTACGATGGGGACCAGCGCCATGTAGCTGTAGGCCGCCACCATGATGGCACCAAGGTACTGGGAGTGCAGGACGTTGGCCACGAAGATGGCCGTGGGGCCGTCTGCCGCGCCGATGACGGCGATGGAAGCAGCGTCCTTCAAATCGAAGAAGAAGCCCGCGAGGAAGAGGGTGAAGAAGATGCCGAACTGCGCCGCTGCGCCGAAGAGCATCAGCCACGGCTTCTCGAGCAGCGGGCCGAAGTCTATCATCGCACCGATGCCGATGAAGAGCAGCAGGGGGAACAGCTCGTTGGACATTCCGGCCTCAAACAGAGCCGAGATGGGGCCGACGGTGTCGCCCTGCGTGATAGCGCCCGATAAGGGCAGGTTGACGAGGATGGCTCCGAAGCCCATGGGGAGAAGCAGGCTCGGCTCCATCTTTTTTACGATGGCAAGGTAGATGAGCAGGGCGCCGATGCCCCACATCACCACCATCTGCCAGGTCAGGTTCCCGAAATTGGAAAAGAGACTGGCGAATGCGTTCCAGAAATCCATGTCATTGCCTCCTTTGAAATCTTCGGTGCAATGACGAAAAAAGAGACTTCCGCCACAGCACCAATTACTGTGACAAAAGTCTCAAGCGAACACATGACATCGGGCATTTCTGCCGTGCTGACGCTGCCATGCAGCGCTCCCGTAAGGTGGAGCGCCCTTTACTCCCTTTTATCCAATTCTATTAAACCAGAATATGCGAAGCCTGTCAAGAAATGTGCGGGACTTTTAGCTGAATCTTAGGGGGGACTCTGAATATAGAGTGAAAAAAGAGGCTGAAGAGTACGAAAATGATTTTTGCACTTTATTCTTTTACAACGGCCGCCTTCTCAATGCCATAGCGGGCAAAGAGGGGGAGGGCCTCCGGCGGGACCGTCTCACCGCTGACCACGATGGGGATGGCAGGCGGGCAGGAGACCGCCGGTGCGGCGCAGATGCGGCCCACGGCCTCGGCGGCAGGGATCATCTCCTGCGGTGCAAGGACAGCTTCCCGGATGGTGAAGCGGCGGGGCTGTGCCTCGAGCGCTCCGGCCAATGCCGCGAAAGCGGCAGAATCGTCAGCCGCAACGGAGACATCGGCAGCAGGGGCCTCACCGCAGATGGCGTGCAGGGCCGTTTGCAGGCAGGCAAACTCTGCCGCAGAACTCTCGGCGGAGGGCATCAGCACGACGTAACGGGGGTCGGCATACTCGCACTCCACACCCCGCTCCCGCAGAGCCTGCGCCAGCTGCTGGCCGGAAAGCCCCAGCGCGGCGGCGTCCAGCGTCAGCTTGAGGGGCTCGCGGTGCGCCCTGGTGAGGGGGAGTGCCAGCCCGGGCCGGAGGGCATCCAGCTCCCGGCAGAGCATCCCCAGCCGCCAGCGGCAGATGTCCAGCTTCTCCCGGAAGCTGTCGGCCAGAACCGCGTTGGCGGCGTCCAGCGACTGCAAAATGAGATAAGAGGGGCTGGTGGAGCCGAAGAGAGCCAGCGCATTGCGCACCGCGGCCTCGTCGGCCTGCACCGATGGCCCAAGATGGAGATACGCACCGCCCGTGAGGACAGGCAGGGTCTTGTGAGCCGAGTCACAGCAGAGGTCTGCGCCCAGCTGGATGGGGTGGCGGCTGCCCTCCTTCAAAAAGTGGAGATAGGCGCCGTGAGCGTTGTCCACCAGAAGGGGCAGGCCGTGGGCGTGGCAGACCGCCGACAGCCCCGCGATATCCTGCACGAAGCCCAGATAGTCCGGGCTGGTGAGGTAGACGCCGAAGAGCGTACGGCCCTCGGCGGATAGCTCGTCCAGCGCAGAGGCAAGAGCTTCCGGCTCCACAGGGCAGGTGCAGAGCGCCCCGGCGGCGTCCGGCGCGGGCCAGAGCCACTGGATGTCGAAGTCCAGCAGAGCCGCCGCGTAAAGCAGGGCTTTGTGGGCGTTCCGCGCCGCCAGCAGGACAGGACGGCCTGCCTTTGCGGGCCGCATTTGGAGCGCAAGGTGGAGCATGGCCCGGATGCACTGGCTGCTGCCCTCGGTGCTGTAATAGGTGCGGGCGGTGCTGAAGAGCTGCGTCGCGTTGGCCTCGCTCTGAGCGATGATGCCCTCGGCTTCGTACAGCTCGTCTGCGCCCGCAATTTCGGTGATGTCCCGCTCTTCACAGCCCAGCGGGCCGCGGCCCTTGTGGCCCGGCATATGCATCCGGGTAGTGCGCTGCTGGGCGTAGCGACGGACAAAATCGACGACAGGAGTGTTCATGGCTTTATTCGCAGGCTTCGCCGTCTGCGCAGGCGTTGCAGGTGCCGCCCAGCTCGATGGGAACTTCGATGCCCTGAGCTGCCAGCTCCTGGTTCTCAGCAACTTTTATCATGATGGCACACTCGACACGCTTCTTGAACAGCTCACAGCCGTACTCGTAGACGCCGGTGATGCTGCCGGTGGCGTGGTAGGCGTTGGCTGCGCAGCCGCCGGAGCAGTAGAGCTTGGCCCAGCAGTCCTTGCACTCGGGGCGGGCGTAGGCGTTGCAGTGCTTGAACTCATCCCGCACGGCGGTGTTGGTGACGCCCTTCCAGATGTCGCCCATCAGGTACTTGGGGTCACCGACGAACTGGTGGCAGGGGTAGAGGTCGCCCCAGGGGGTGACGGCCATGTACTCGGTGCCGGAGCCGCAGCCGGAGATGCGCTTGTAGATGCAGGGGCCGCCGGTGAGGTCGATCATGTAATGGTAGAAGGTAAAGCCGCGGCCCTCGCGGTCGCGCTTTATCATCTCCTTAGCAAGGATCTCGTACTGCTCCTTCAGGATGGGCAGGTCCTCGGCGGTGAGGGCGCTGGGGTCGGTGGGCTTGGTGACGACAGGCTCCATGCTCAGCTCCGTGAAGCCGAGGTCGGCCATGTGGAAGATGTCGTTGGTGAAGTCGGTGTTGTAGTGGGTGTAGGTGCCGCGCATGTAATAGTTCTTGTCGCCGCGCTTTTTCACGAACTCCTGGAACTTCGGCACGATGGCGTCATAGCTGCCGTGGCCTGCGTAGTCCTTGCGGAAGCGGTCATGGACTTCCTTGCGGCCATCGAGGCTCAGCACGACATTGTGGCACTCCTTGTTGCAGAAGTCGATGACATCGTCGTCGATGAGCATACCGTTGGTGGTCATGGTGAAGCGGAAGTTCTTGTTGTGGATCTTCTCCTGCTCGCGGCAGTAGGCGACGAGCTTTTTGACCATGTCGAAGTTCATCAGAGGCTCGCCGCCGAAGAAATCGACCTCGAGGTTGCGGCGGGTGCCGGAGTTCTCGATGAGGAAGTCCATAGCCCGCTTGCCCACCTCGAAGCTCATCAGGGCGCGGTCGCCCTGATAGCGGCCCTGCGAGGCGAAGCAGTAGGAGCAGTTGAGGTTGCAGGTGTGGGCGACGTGGAGGCAGAGCGCCTTGACCACCGTCTGGCGGTTCTTGAAGTCGAAAGCCATGTCCTTGTAGACGTCGGGAGCCCAAAGCTTGCCGGCGGCTTCCAGAGAGGCCACATCCTCGAGGCACTGGCGCAGGTCGGCCTCGGTGACGTCGGGGCGGTCGGCATACTTTGCCAGCATGGCGGCCACGATCTCGTCGGCAGAGTGTTCTTTGTACATCGCAATGACGTCGTAAGCCACGTCGTCCACGACATGGACCGAGCCGCTGCAGCTGTCCAGCACGATGTTATATCCGTTCAGTTGATACTGATGTACCATTTCATTCTCCAATCTATAATTGCCATAAAAAAATGCCGCCCTGCAAAGGCGGCATAGGGTCTGCAATGATTACTTATTGCTGTTCTCGCACTTCTGGTTTGCGACGCCGCAGGAGGTCTTGCAGGCAGACTGGCAAGAAGTCTGGCACTCGCCGCAGCCGCCGGTCACGACGCTCTTGGTCAGGTCACGAGTAGCGATAGTCTTAATACGTTCCATAGTTGAAAACCTCTCTAAGCTCCAAAGTTTCGCATACAGCTCGCTGTATACAGTGTTATCTTTATGTATGATAACACGATGTGCGGATTCTGTCAAGATTTCGCGGGTAGGTTTTTATCCCAGCGGCTGATACTTTTTCAGGATGGTATGCAGCCCCAGCTCCCGGGCGCGGGCCAGCAGGTAGCGGTAGCGGCACAAAAGTGCCTGCCGCTCGTAGATGCGCTGCTCGATGAGGTCGGAGTCCACCTCGAGGTCGAACATCATTGCGTTCCGCTTCAGGCAGAACAGGCACTCTTTCAGCTCTTCTTCCAGCTCGGGGTGGTAGCGCTCGTGCTCGTTGTCGCGGGGGATGCGGGGCGAAAGCAGAGTCTGGGTGGTCTTGGATGGGGTTTGCAGCATAAGGCGTCCTCCTTTATTAACAAGTAGAAAATCAGGTACACCTTATTGTATGGTGCAGAGCGTGCGGAAAATGCCACAAGAGAGTGCAGAAGAAATTGCTTCTGCCCGGTCAGGCGTCGGCTTCTCTGAATTGTTCGAAAGTACGTCTGAATCGCAGTCTGCAAGAAAAAAGTACAACTTTTTTCAAAAATCTGCTTGACAAAACGCTCGAAGGCGGCTATAATAGCACACGTTGACCGGCTCAATGCCGCGAAACACAACAGGATATTGGGGATTTGCATAGTGGTAGTGCGGTAGACTCTGACTCTACTTGTGGGAGTTCGATTCTCTCATCCCCAACCAGAAAGCCATCTGATTTGTTCAGATGGCTTTTTTGTTTTATCTCTCAGTGCTTTTTTGGGCCGGTGCGACACAAAGCTCTGATTTTTTCTCGCCTGCCGGGGCTATACTGTTTCTTGATGCAACAGGGCAATACGGAAGATAGGAGCCAGGCAAATGAGCATTTGGGACGCATTCGGCAAAGGACGGTATAAGGGCTTCTCCCGGGAGGCGGGGCAGCTGCTGGATAAGGCGGTGGAGCTGGCCGGAGGGCTGGGCTGCAAAAAGGCAGACACCGGCCACCTGCTGTGGGCGATGCTGCAAGCGGACGGCGGCCCGGCGGCCCGCTTTCTGGCCGGGAAGAACATCTCGGAGCTGGAAGTGCGGCGTCAGCTGTCCGCCGGGCGGGATGGTTCGGTCACCAGGCTTGCCCGGGGCGATATGGCGGCGGACCTGCGCCGGGCGATGGACTACGCCATCATCGGGGCGCAGAACGCCCACCTGAGCCGGGCCGAGCCGGAGCATCTGCTCTGCGCCATGCTGGAAGACACCGACTGCGCCGCCGGGGTCATGCTGGCATCCATGGGGGTCCAGCTCACCGAGGCGGTGCGGGAGTGCCGCCAGCTTTCAGGGCAGTTCATCCTGCCGATCCAGCCGCGCTCGGCATCGTCGCTGCCGCGGGGCAGCCGGGCCAGCGACAAATACTGCCGCGATTTGACCCGCCGGGCGGCGGACGGCGAGCTGGACCCGGTGTTCTGCCGGGAAAAAGAGCTGGACCGGATGGTAGAGATCTTATGCCGCCGCCAGAAGAACAACCCCTGCCTTGTGGGGGAACCGGGCGTGGGCAAGACCGCGCTGGCCGAAGGGCTTGCCCAGCGCATCGCCGACAAGCAGGTACCCCGGATGCTCCAGGGGCGGCGTCTGCTGGCGCTGGACATGGCCAGCCTCGTGGCTGGTACGAAGTACCGCGGCGACTTTGAAGAGCGGTTCAAGAACCTACTGGAAGAACTCGTCCGGGACGGCAGCGCCATCCTCTTCGTGGATGAGTTCCACACCATCGTCGGCGCAGGTGCGGCAGAGGGGGCTATCGACGCAGCCAGCATCTTAAAGCCGGTGCTGGCCCGGGGTGAACTGCAGCTCATCGGCGCGACGACGAATCAGGAATTCCGCACCCACATCCAGAAGGACGCCGCCCTCGAGCGCCGATTTGGCCGCGTCCAAATCGAAGAGCCTACGCCGAAGCAGGCTGTGGATATACTGGAAGGTCTGGCACCCCGCTACGAGCGGTATCACGGCGTCCGTCTGCCCAACGAAGCCCTGCGGGAGGCCGTGGAACTTTCAGTGCGGTATCTGCCGGGGCGCTGTCTGCCGGATAAGGCCATCGACCTCGTGGACGAAGCCTGCGCGGCGGTGCGCATCCGGGCCGAACGGGAAGGGGAGAAAGACCCCGTCCTCAGCCGGAAGGAAATTGCCCGGGTGGTGGCGCAGGCCAGCGGCGTCCCGGCAGAACGGGTGGGCGAAAAGGAGAGGGAGCGGCTTGCCCGCCTCGAAGAGCGCCTGAACGCCGAAGTCGTGGGCCAGAGTCGGGCTGTCGCCGCCGTGGCCGGGGCCATCCGGCGCAGCCGCACCGGGCTGGGGGAGCCGGGCCGGCCGATCGGCGCGATGCTCTTCCTCGGGCCTACCGGTGTCGGTAAGACTGCGCTGGCAAAGGCGCTGGCGGAGAGCTGGTTCGGCAGCGAGAAAGCCCTGCTCAAGTTCGATATGTCGGAGTATCAGGAGCAGCACACCGTGGCGCGTCTGCTGGGTGCTCCTCCGGGCTATCTGGGCCACGACGAGGGCGGTCAGCTCACGGAGGCTGTCCGCCGCCGCCCCTACAGCGTGGTGCTCTTTGACGAAATCGAAAAGGCGCACCCGGATATTCAGAATGTGCTCCTGCAGATGCTCGAGGACGGCCAGCTGACCGACTCCATGGGCCGCAAGGCGGATTTCCGCAATACCATCGTCCTGCTGACCTCCAACCTCGGCGCACGATTCCTCGCCGGGCAGAGCGCACCGCTGGGCTTCGGGGCGGGAAGCGAAGCCGCCTTTGAAAAGCAGTCGGAAGCCGCCGTTGCCGAGGCGAAAAAGTGGTTCCGACCGGAGCTGGTGGGCCGTCTGGATGAGCTCATCGTCTTCCGCCCGCTGGAAGAGCAGAGCCTCTGCTCCATCGCCGAAAAGCTGCTGAGCCAGCTGGAAGAGCGTGCTGCCCGCAGCGGCTATCAGTTGACCCACACGGCCCGGGTCGGCCCGGCGCTGGCGGCAAAAGCACATTCGCCCTATGGCGCGCGAGAGCTGCGCCGACAGGTAGACCGGGCCGTGGAGCAGGCCTTCGCCGACCAGATTGCCTCCGGCAGTGTGAGCCTCGGACAGCACTGGACGGCAGACTGTGCCGAGGACGGCACGATCGTGGTGCAGGAGACGCAGACGGCGGGTGTCGGCTGAAAAGCTCTTGCATCTGCTCTGGTTTTCCGCTATGATAGAAGGCAGGAACCACCAGAGGAGGAAGCCGAATGCGCTATCTGTTTTTGCTCAATCCCACCGCAGGCAAGCGGGACTGCACTGCCGAGCTGGCCCCGGCCATCCAGGCAGCAGCCCAGCGGGCGGGCATCCCGCCGGAAAAACGGAAGGTCGTTGTGACCCAGTACGCGGGCCATGCCCGGGAGCTGGCTGCTGAGGCGGCGCACACCGCGCAGGCCGATGGTGAGCCGGTGCGCATCTGGACAGCGGGCGGCGACGGCACCTTCAACGAAGCGCTGACTGGGGCGCAGGGGTGCAGCCTCGCGGCGGTGGGGTGTCTGCCCTTTGGCAGCGGCAACGATTTTCTGCGCACCTACGGCACGCGGGAAGAGTTCAATGACCTCGACGCCCAGCTGGCGGGCGGCGAGGTGGACATTGATCTGATGCAGACCGACCTCGGCCTTTCGGCGACCATCTGCGCCGCCGGGCTCGATGCGCAGGTGGCTTACGGCATCCCGCAGTTCCGGCGCATCCCGTTCTGCGGCGGCGAGATGGCGTATGCACTCTCCATCGTCAAGCAGCTCTGCGGCCACATCGGCCGGAACGTGACCTTTACCATCGACGGCGAGGAGCTGACGGTGGACTGCCTGATGTGTGCCGTCTGCAATGGCCGCACCTATGGAGGCGGCTTTTATGCAGCCCCCGAGGCTCAGCCCGACGACGGCTGGCTGGACGTTTTCATCATCCGCAGGGTGAGCCGCCTGACGATCGCCCGCCTGCTGGGGATGTACAAGAGCGGCAGGCACTTCCGGAACGGTGAGCTGACGGAACAGGCGAAGCCCTACTTCATCTACCGCCGGGCCAAGTGTGTCTCCCTGCGCCCGGCAGACGGACGCGGCCCTATCGTGGCGACCGCCGACGGCGAGTGCGCTCCCTGCGACGCCATCACTGCGCAGCTCAAGCCGCTGGCCGGGCGCGTCCTGCTGCCCAAACCGGCCTATGAGCGGTTCATGGCCCAGCGGGCCAACGTGTAAAATGAAAGTATGAGAAGCGCCCTGCACTTTTTTAGGGGCTCATCGGATGATCAACAAAGGCGGCGGCTTTCCTTGTCAAGGGAAGCCGCCGCCTTTTCCGTTATCTTACAGCCTGTTTCAGCTGCTCCAGGTCATCCGCATCCGGGTGAGAAAGAGCCTTGTCAAAATTCTCGATCATGGCATCCAGATTGGGCAGATGGATCGGCTGCTTTTTCATCTCTTCGTACCGCTGGCGTACGGACATCGGCATTTTGCCCTGACACATATAGCAACCGAAAACAGTGTTGCTCTTGTCCAGCGAATGCTCCGTCTTTTTCAAGATCTTATCAAAGTATTCTTTGCTGCCGCCGAAGCCGGCAGTGCCAAAGAGAAAGATGCTTTTGCCGTGCAGCTGCTTCAAAAAGTCCGAAGTGCTTTCATCGGCATTTCCCTTGTCCGTCCAGAAGCCCACATAAAGGGTGTCCGCTTCCATGGCAGCAGGATCCGGGAAGCCGAAATAATCGCAGCCTTCCTGCGGCAGGCAGTCGTGCAGCGTATCTGCCAATAATTTTGTATTGCCTGTTTTGCTGCTGTATACGATCGCGTAACTCATAACTTCTCCTTTGTGAATGTCTTTTTGTTGAGTATATCGTGATTTTTTGTCGGGTGGGTTTATGCGTTTTTTGCTTCTTTTTCTCGCAAAGCATCATAAACACAGCGAGTTCCCTGATGTGTCATCAGCCCGCCCAGACACTTCTTGTTGCAGCGGAGACAGCGGTGGATCTGTTCCGCCTGCCCGTTTTTCAGCTTGTTCACCCAATCCGGGTCTGCCAGAAGCTGGCGGCTCATGGCGGCGCACTGGATGCGTCCGCTGGCGAGCTGCTGCTCCACAAGATCCGGGTCGTTCAGACCACCGACACCACAGATGGGCAGGTCGGTGTACTGCCGCACCTCATCGCAGAATTTGAGGAAGCATCCCGGCTGGCTGAAATAGGGATGATCGGCGGGCGGGATGGTGTTTTCCAATGCAGAATGGTTTGCCAGCGTTACATGGAAGCTGGTCACACCCGCCTGCTCCAGCAGCGGAACGAACACCGACAGTTCTTCTTCCACCACACCGGCATTGCCAAAGTGCGGGTTTTCCTGCCGGACGGCCAGCTTGTAATCAATGGGCATCCCCGGAACTGCCGCATGGACAGCCGAGACCGCTTCCGCCGCAAAACGGGCGCGGTTTTCTGCGCTGCCGCCGTATTCATCGGTGCGGTGGTTGAAGATGGCCGAACTGAAACTGCCGCACATCCGGTCGCCATGCACCTGCATCATATCAAAACCGGCCTGTTTTGCCAGCACCGCCGCTTTTCCAAACCCGCTGATGATGGTCCGGATCTTCCGTTTGGACATCTTTGTAATGTAAGGAGCGACTTCGGCGTTCAGTTTTTCCCGCAGCTGATCCGGGGTGATCTTCTTCAGCAGGACGCCGGGAATGTACTTGAACAGGGCCAGCAGGTTGGAATCGCTCTGGTGCAGCTGGGCACAGACTTTGCAATCCGCATCATGGGCGATTTTCACGACCTCCTGGTAGAATGCAAAGCCTTTGGTGTCAAATAGAGATTTTTCAAATTTGCTTTTGCCCACCGGGACATCGCCCACGATGATCATGGCACAGCCGCCCTGTGCAATGGCACGGATCTTTGCAAGGTATTCTTCATCCGACAGCCCGAATGTTGTCGGCGCAAAAATGATGCGGTTTTTCAGCTGCATCCCACCATAATGGATCGGACTCAAGATCGTTTCGTACATCATTTGCACACTTTCTTTTGCACTGCTTTTTGCAGTAATGTCAGCAGCTGCTGCCGCTCCTGCGCTGTCAGTCCGCCCAGACTCTGCGCATCCCAGTCGATAAAGACCTGATGACAGACCACAAAGGCGTTTTCACCCCTCTGGGTCAGCTTCAGGTGGTAGCTGCGCCCATTCTTTTCTTTCGTCAGAAAGCCGTCTTCGGCCAGCTTGTTCAGGCTGCGCTGGGAGTGGCCCCAATCCAGATGCAGATCTTTGGTCAGTTCCGAAGGCGTACAATCCGGATGCTTTCCTACATAAATGACAAAATATATCAGCCCGAAGCTCAGACCCAGTTCCTGTAACCGCTGGGTCGTGTAAGCGGCAAACTCTCTGTGCAGGGTCAGAATGCAGGAAGATACCGTAGATAGCTCCATTTCGTCAACTCCTTCTTTTTTGAACGGAAAGCATTATAGCACTGTTACTTGACGAAGTCAAGTGTTTTGACTGTACTGTGTTTCGGAGCGAAAATATGAAGGTGAACCGGAATTGCCCAAATAGAGAGATGATCCCCCTATAGTTTAACGCACTGGTCTTATGACGGGTGCGCTTTTTGTTATCCGAAAGGTAGATGGATCGTACATTGTTCGTACCTGGCGAGGGCGAAAAGAACATGGCTCATGGAAAGGACATAAAAACTTAACAAAGAAATTTGCAAAACCCCTTGATTTTTGACTCCAAGATGAGTACAATACACTTAGCACTCAAGGAAAAGGAGTGCTAAACAACCGGAAGGGCAAAGCCCCCGGGACATAAAACAGTTTATCTTTTATATTTATAATAGGAGGGCAAGAACGATGAAGATCATTCCTCTTGCAGACCGTGTTGTTATCAAGACTGTTGAGGTCGAGGAGACCACCAAGGGCGGCCTCATCCTGACTGGCAGCGCTAAAGAGAAGCCCCAGGTGGCACAGGTCGTGGCCGTTGGCCCCGGCGGTGTCGTGGACGGCAAGGAAGTCAAGATGACTGTCAAGGTGGGCGACAAGGTGCTCACCAGCAAGTACTCCGGCACCGAGGTCAAGGTGGACGGCGAAGAATGCACCATCGTGCGTCAGGCCGACATTCTGGCCATCGTGGAGTAAGCGTCTTTCCCTCACACTGGATAATCAAGCTTTTACGAAGGAGCGATAAAATATGGCTAAGCAGATCAAGCAGGGCGAGGAAGCCCGCAAGGCACTGTGTGCCGGTATCGACACTCTGGCAGATACTGTTAAGATCACCCTCGGCCCCAAGGGCCGCAACGTGGTGCTGAGCAAGAAGTTCGGCGCCCCCGTCATCACCAACGACGGTGTGACCATCGCAAAGGAGATCGAGCTGAAGGACGAGTTCGAGAACATGGGCGCACAGCTGGTGCGTGAGGTCGCTACCAAGACCAACGACGCCGCAGGCGACGGCACCACCACCGCGACCGTTCTGGCACAAGCTATGGTCACCGAGGGCATGAAGAATGTCACCGCTGGTGCAAACCCGATGGACATCCGCCGCGGCATGACCAAGGCTGTTGCTAAGGCCGTCGAGACCATCAAGGCACACAGCCAGAAGGTCAAGGACTCCAACGACATCGCCCGCGTCGGCACCATCTCTGCAGGTGACCCCGAGATCGGCCGTCTCATCGCCGAGGCGATGGAGAAGGTCACTTCCGACGGCGTCATCACCATCGAGGAGAACAAGACCACTGCCGAGACCTACAACGAGATCGTCGAAGGTATGCAGTTCGACCGCGGCTACCTGACCCCCTATATGGTCACCGATACCGACAAGATGGAGGCTGTTCTGGACAATGCCGCCATCCTCATCACCGATAAGAAGATCAGCGTCATTCAGGACCTCGTTCCTCTGCTGGAGCAGGTCATGCAGAACGGCATGAAGCTGCTCATCGTGGCCGAGGACATCGAGGGCGAGGCTCTGTCCACCCTCATCGTCAACCGCCTGCGCGGCACCCTGAACGTCGTGGCTGTCAAGGCTCCCGGCTTTGGCGACCGCCGCAAGGAGATGCTGCAGGATATTGCTACCCTGACCGGCGGCACGGTTGTCTCTGCAGACCTCGGCTATGAGCTGAAGGACGCTACCGTTGACATGCTGGGTCATGCCCGTCAGGTCAAGGTCACCAAGGAGAACACCACCATCGTGGGCGGCGCTGGCGACAAGGACGCTATCGCATCCCGCATCGGTCAGATCCGCAACCAGATCGAGGCCGCTACCAGCGACTTCGACCGCGAGAAGCTGCAGGAGCGTCTGGCAAAGCTGGCTGGCGGCGTGGCTGTCATCAAGGTCGGCGCTGCTACTGAGGTCGAGATGAAGGACAAGAAGCTCCGCATCGAGGATGCTCTGAACGCAACCAAGGCTGCTGTTCAGGAAGGCGTCGTTGCTGGCGGCGGCACTGCTCCCATCAACGCCATCCCTGCTGTCCGTGAGCTGTGCGATACGCTGGAAGGCGACGAGCGCACCGGTGCTAAGATCGTCCTGAAGGCTCTGGAAGCTCCTCTGCGCCAGATCGCCAAGAACGCCGGCCTCGAGGGCAGCGTCATCATCGACAAGATCATCTCTGCCAACAAGCCCAACTACGGCTTCGACGCTCAGAATGAAGTCTACGTCGAGGATATGATCGCCGCCGGCATCGTTGACCCGACCAAGGTCACCCGCTCCGCTCTGGAGAACGCAGCATCCGTCGCTGAGATGGTTCTGACCACCGAGAGCCTCGTGGCCGACCTGCCCGAACCTCCGGCTGCTCCTGCTGCCGCTGGCGGTGACATGGGCGGTATGGGCGGCATGTACTAATAACTGCAAAAAAACCGCATGAATCCTTGATTTTTGGAGCGCACAAAAGCGGATTTACGCCAAACTTACGCCACTTACGCCGAAAAATCAAGCGCATTATAGTGTAACAAAATCGGCACTCGCTGAAAAGCGGGTGCCGATTTTTTGTGTCTAGGGGATTTGAAGACTCATGAAACCCACTGATGGATTCTGCGAGCGGCAGACTGTCAGCGGCTTTATTGTTGACGAAAAACAAAGGTAGGGATACAATAATAAAAAAGAATGTAAAACCGGAAGGGAGCGTGCCGCCATGGAAAATCAGAGGGATTTCTGCACAGAATGCCGCAGAGAAACAAACTACACCCTGAAGAAAATCAAAATCAACCAGACAATTCGGGGGAAAGAGTATACTTTTGAGATCACGGCTGCTTTCTGCAACGAATGCGGCGGCGAAATGGGGATTCCCGGCCTGATGGACTACAACATGAAGGAAATCGACGAGCACTATCGTAGCATCAGAACGTGAGATGGGCTAAAGAAGCATACTGCAACAATGATATAAAAGTAGTTTCTTTTCGTGTGAGGTGAAATCAATGAATGCTGACTATGTTGAAAATATCATTCGGAATATTGATGAGAAGTCTTATACCTATAAGTGCATCTTGGTTGATGGTACTTGGGGCATTGGAAAGTCCTATATGGTAAGAAAAGCATTAGAGGACAAGAAAGATAAGGCTTTTTATGTATCGCTGTTTGGGCTGGAAAGTGCTCAGCAAATATATCATGATATTTTATATCAACTGCTTCTTCATACAGAGAATGGTGGAAAATTAGTTGAGTGGTGTAAGGATATAACTAAGATTTTTGGAAATTTCAATAAAAAGATAAAAAATATAAATACTATTTTGGAAAGTCATTTTTCAGAACGGGATTTACTGAAAACGATAATCCAAAAATTTGAAGGACATTGTATTATTGTGGTTGATGATTTAGAAAGGCATAAAAAAGGAGTGAACTTTGAGGAAGCTTTGGGAATAATTGAAAACCTGAAGCAATTTGAACAAGTTAAAATCATTCTTATTGCGCATTCTGGAGAAATTCGTAGTGAGGATAAAGATATTTATGACAAATTCAAAGAAAAGGTAATAGATAGAATATTTGAGGTGACGGAACATTCAAATTCTATCAAGTGGGATAGAACGGGAGAGCAGGAATTTATTGCGAATTTCTTGTCTCAGCATAATGTGAAAAATTTGCGAACATTACAAAAAGCAAGATGTTTTTTTAATGATGTGGAACGGTGCTGCTTGGAGATTAAGGACGAGAAATTTATCGATGAAATACGGCAGATATGTTTTGCGGTAGTAGTTGAAGATACGGATAAGCTTTATTATAGAGAGCTTCCTGAATTTTCAGAACAGGATGCCTCAAATCCTCAAAAGCGAGTGACGAGGATTTTGGCAGAAAGTGAAAATAAGATAGAATCAAGGCTGGGACAGTATACTCAAAAATTGAAGTCGGGAGAGGCATTGGTAAAATGTATTTACAAATATTATAAAAATGATAAGATATTGACGAAAGAGGAGATGGAAATACATTACAAAATATATCGAAAAGCGGGAGACATACCTAATAATTATAAGTCTGAAAAAGAAATGAGACAATATATTAGCGTGTGGAAAACTGAATTTGATGAGGCAAAGGGGAGCACTGAATTAACTTTTTTGGCGGGAGAATATGATCGATGGTGTCAGGTTTTAGGGGAGGATGACAAAGAGCTGATAGAAACCTATGAAAAAAAGCTTGAGAAGTTCTTTGTTGACGAAGCAAAGAAAATAATGCCCAATCCTTTGGATTACTATAGTGGAAGTGAATTTGACAATGCCACACAAACGGTAAGAGAAATATATGACGAAGTGCTCAAAAGAGCAAAATGCAGATTGGTGCAGGATTATATAGAGTATCTTTGTGAAAAGACAAATGACGAGACAGCTTGGAAATATTCAGGACAGCTTAGGGACTGGTATACAGATAGCACGGATATAGGAAAGTATATTGAAGATAATCTGGAAAGGCTTTTTACTGAAAAATCGTTCCCTGTATTTGGTATGAATGATTGTAAATACTATACCTGCTGCAACATTATTAAGATGCTGTATCAGAAAGATAGTGAGCATTTTGTTGAACGGTATAAAGAGCTGAAAACAAGTTTTGACCGCATGAGCATTTACCGAACGGAGATGATTCTCAGAGAACTCGAAATCCTAAATCAAATCAATAAATAAGACAAGCCGCCCAGCGACCTTTACGGTCTCGCTGGGCGGCTTATTTTTTGCGTTTCCAGAGCAAATATTCTTCGTAGCGGTGCATCTCGTTTTGTTCTTCTTCGGTCAGGCGCTGGCGCTGTTTGCGGGCCTCGTCTGAGGGGTCAATGTCGGTCAGCCCCAGCAGGTAGTCGGCAGAGGTGCCATAGAGCTTGCAGATGGCAATCAACATTTCATGGCTGGGAGAGCTTTTCTCTTGTTCCCAACAACGAACAGCAGACAACGTTGCATGTAGCTTGTTTGCCATGCCCTGTTGTGTGTCGCCGTTTATTTTTCGCAGTTCGGCCAGTCGCTCACCAATCATGCTTTTACATCCTACCTTTCTATCACAGTATAGAGAATTTTCCTACTTTTTCCTAAATGCAATAATATTATTAGCACTTTTTAGGGAGAAAAGGGGAAAAGCGGTAGGATTGTTACTAGTAATAGGCAAAAGTAGTATGAATACTACTACTTCCGCCGCAACGCTAAGGCAAAGCGAGGGAATCCCCGTTGGAACAACTGATCGACTTTCACGCACCGGAAGTGCAGGCGGTGCTGGATACGCTACTAAAAGATAAATCCACCGGTAAAAACATCATCTGGGCCACCGACCCGCCGGAAGAGCTGCAAACGGTAATGTACGAACCTGTCACGGATAGATCCCAGATCACCACCCAGCAGCTCGGGCTGACCCACTACGAGGTGGTGCTGCCCCGGATGATGAAGCAGACCGACACCCAGCAGCAGCGCACCCGCAAAAAAGGCGAGGTGTTCAGCCCCGCATGGGTCTGCAACAAGATGAACAACGCACTGGATGCCGACTGGTTCCGTGGGCTGGGGGCAGAGGAGAGCGCCGGGCAGTTCACGGTGGAGCTGCCCCAAGGTTGGCAGACGGTGGAAACGCCGGTGCAGTTCCCGGCTTGCGGGGGCAGGACTCCGGCATGGGTGCAGTATGTGCAGAACCGCCGCTTGGAGGTGACCTGCGGCGAAGCCCCTTTTCTTGCATCCCGGTACGATGCCGCCACCGGCGAGATGATCCCGGTAGCCCGGCGCATTGGTATTCTGGACCGCAAGCTGCGGGTGGTAAGCGAGAACGCCGCCACAGAGGACGAGTGGCGCAAATATGCCACCCATGCGGTGCAGTCCACCTACGGCTACGAGTATCAAGGAGATAATCTTTTGCTGGCACGGGTCAACCTTCTGCTGACCTATGCAGAGCATCTGCAAGCCCGCTGGCAGCGCAAACCCACAAAAGAAGAGTTACAGCCTATCGCCAACATCATCAGCTGGAACCTGTGGCAAATGGACGGCCTGCACCTGTCCGTGCCCGGCGGCAAGCCCCAGCCGGAGACAGAACAGCTTGACCTCTTTTCCATGTTCGGGGCGGCAGAGCCGCAGCCGCCCACGGTATCCTGCAAAGTGAAAAACTGGCGCAAGGGCAGCCATGGAACGACCCAGAACTTTGAAACCATTCAGGAAGGGAGTACCAGCATGAAGTTTGATTATGTCATCGGAAACCCGCCGTATCAGATAAGTGATGGCGGTGCCGGCGTAAGTGCAACGCCTATCTATAATCGTTTTATCGAAGCAATCAAAACTACACATCCCGGCGCAATTTGCTTGATTATTCCTGCAAAATGGTACTCCGGAGGTAAAGGACTAGATAAGTTCAGAGAGGAAATGCTAGGAGATAGGCATATTTCAACATTGGTTGATTATTCTAATTCGCTAGATGTTTTTCCGAATGTAGATGTTGCAGGTGGCGTTTGCTATTTTGTCTGGAAAGAAGCATATAACGGTAAGTGTAAGTATACAAACTATCGTAATGGAAAAGCTACAACAGCATACAGAGATTTGAATGAGTTTCAAACATTTATTCGCTATCCAGTTGCATCCGAAATAGTCAAAAAAGTAAAAGAAGATGGAGAATTAACACTGGATAAAGTGGTTTCCAGCAGAAAACCATTTGGACTTGCAACAACAGCAAAGCCAATGAAAACCGGTGACATTACACTACGATACAATGGAGGACGTGGCCCATATAAAAGTACCGAGATAAGGGTAGGAACAGAAATGATTGACCAATGGAAAATTATCATTTCTCGTCTTACGGCAGAACACGCAGGACAACCAGCCAAGGATGGAAAGTACCGTGTTCTTTCGACGATGGAACTTTTGAAGCCGGGTGAAATATGTTCCGAAACGTATCTTGTGGCGGGAGCATTTGATTCAAAAGAAGAAGCAACCAACTATATGGATTACTTAAAGACGCAATTTGTCCGATTTCTTATCCTACAAATTGCAATGACGCAGCAGTTAAGCAAAGCGTCATTCGCATTTGTTCCTTGTCAGGATTTTACAAGAAAATGGACAGACAAACAACTGTTTGAAAAATATGATTTGTCTGGTGAAGAAGTAAACTATATTCAAGGAATGATAAAGGAGATGGCATAATGGCCGGCATAACCCTGCGCACTGCCCGGCAGGTGGTGCCCATGATCTACGCCTATACCACCCCGGAAATTGCCCGGCACAACGGCTGGACGAAGATCGGCTACACCGAGCAGTCGGTGGACAAACGCCTGAAACAGCAGACCCATACCGCCGATGTGCTGTACCACGAGGAGTGGAGGGGCAATGCCGTCTACGATGACGGCAGCGGCGAGGTGTTCACCGACCACGATTTCCACGCCTACCTCCGCAAGCTGAACGTGGAGAACGACCGCAAAAACGAGTGGTTCCATCTGGATGGTCAGCAGTCCCGGCGGTATTTTCAGGATTTCCGCATGAACCGGAGCCGGGTGCAGCTGGATGCCGCCATCGCCTACACCCTGCGGGAAGAGCAGGCAAGGGCTGTCCACGACACCAAGACCTATTACCAGAGCCATCCCGGCGGGGAATACCTCTGGAACGCCAAGCCCCGCTTTGGCAAGACCCTCTCCGTCTACGATTTCTGCAAGCAGGTGGATGCACAGACGGTGCTCATCGTCACCAACCGCCCTGCCATTGCCAATAGCTGGTACAGCGACTATGTGCGCTTTCTGGGCAGGGAGTCCGGCTATCTGTTTGTCAGCCATGTGGATGCCCTTGCCGGGCAGCCCCATGTGCTGGACGAGCAGGGCTATCTGGATGCCGCCGCACAGGGCGAGGAACTGTATAAGCGCATTGAGTTCGTCAGCTTGCAGGACATGAAAGGCTCAAAATATTTCGGCGGCGAGTACGACAAGCTGCGCCACCTGACCGAGCTGAACTGGGATGTGCTGGTCATCGACGAAGCCCACGAGGGCGTGGACACCTACAAGACCGACCTTGCCTTTGACCGCATCCGCCGCAAGTTCACGCTGCACCTGTCCGGCACGCCCTTCAAGGCGCTGGCGAACGACAAGTTTGCCGGGGATGCCATCTTCAACTGGACCTACGCCGACGAGCAAGCCGCCAAGCAGAACTGGCAGGGCGCACCGGGGCAGCAGAACCCCTACGCAAACCTCCCCATGCTCAACCTCTACACCTACCAGATGTCCGAGATCATCCGGGACGAGATCCGACGAGGTGTGGAAATCGACGGCGAAACGCAGGAATTTGCCTTTGACCTGAACGAGTTCTTTAAGGTGAAGCCCAGCGGCAGCTTTGAGCACGAAGCCGAGGTAGACCGCTTTCTGGATGCCATGACCACCCAGAACAAATTTCCGTTTTCAACCCCGGAACTGCGTGCCGAGCTGAAGCACACCTTCTGGCTGCTGAACCGGGTGGACAGTGCCAGAGCGCTGGCGAAAAAGCTGCAGGCGCACCCGGTATTCCGGGACTATGAGGTGATCCTTGCCGCCGGTGACGGCAAGCTGGACGACACGGACGAGAACCAGAAGAGCTTTGACCGGGTAAAAGCTGCCATCGCCCACCACGAAAAGACCATCACCCTGTCGGTGGGGCAGCTGACCACCGGTGTCACCATCCCGGAGTGGTCGGCGGTGCTGATGCTCTCCAACCTGAAAAGCCCGGCGCTTTATATGCAGGCGGCGTTCCGTGCCCAGAACCCCTGCCTTTTCCACGAAAACGGCACCTTCCGCCGCAAAGAGAACGCCTATGTGTTCGATTTTGACCCCGCCCGTACCCTGCTGATCTATGAACGGTTCGCCAACGACCTTTCACAGGACACCGCCAGCGGCAAGGGCGACACCGAGGAGCGCAAGGCGCACATCCAGAATCTGCTCAACTTCTTCCCGGTCATCGGCGAGGACGAGGAAGGGGAGATGATCCCGCTGGATGCGGAAAAAGTCCTCAGCATCCCCCGGAAGATCAAGTCCAAGGAAGTGGTGCGGATGGGCTTCCAGAGCAACTTCCTGTTCCAGAACATTTCCAACGTGTTCAGTGCGCCGCAGGAGGTGTTGGACATTCTGCAAAACTTCCAGCCCATCAGCGAGGCAAAGGCAAAGCCCATCCAGATCACCCCGGACACCGGCGCAGACCTCTCCCTGAACGACAAGGGCGAGGTGGATTTGGACGAGGGCTACGTCATCGGCAAGGCAGCGGATGTGTTCGGGGCGAAGATCTATGAAAGCACCCCCGCACTGGACACCGCCCTGCAAGACCTGACCGATGCCCCGGCTCCTGCCAAAGAAGAGCATCTGGAACCCCTGAAAAAGAGCATCACCAAGGAGATCATTACCCCCATGGTGGAGCAGGCAAAGCAGGAGTATGGTCGGGACCTGAAGCTGTCTGACCAGAAGCGGTTTGAGAGCGCCGCCAAAGCAAAAATGGACGTGGCGGTGAACAAGGTGGTGGACAACTACCGCATCGACCAGAGCCAGCTGGAGACCCAGCGCACCCAGCAGCTGCAAGGCTGCACCACTGCCCAGCAGCGCCAGCAGGTGAACCGGGAGTTTGATGCAAAGCAGCAGCAGAGCACCGCCGCCCTCATGGAAAACCTGCAATCCACCATCCAGCAGACGGCGCAGGAAATGCAGCAGACCATCGTGCGCACTGTGGAGACCAACCAGAAGGAGCAGGAGAAAAAAGGCTACGAGGATACCGTCCGTGACCATCTCCGGGGCTTTTCCCGCACCATCCCGTCCTTCCTCATGGCCTACGGCGACGAGACCGTGACACTGGCAAACTTTGACCGGATCATCCCGGACAAGGTCTTTCAGGAGGTCACCAGCATCACGTTGGAACAGTTCCGCTTTTTGCGGGACGGCGGGCCCTACCTCAACCAAGCCACCGGACAGGAGGAACATTTTGCAGGCCACCTGTTCGACCCGGTGGTGTTTGACGATTCGGTGAAGGAATTCCTGAGCCTGAAGGTCAAGTTGGCGGATTACTTTGACGAGAGCCGCACCGAGGATATCTTCGATTACATCCCGCCCCAGAAAACCAACCAGATCTTCACCCCCAAATGGGTGGTGAAAAAGATGGTGGACTTGCTGGAACAGGAAAACCCCGGCTGCTTCGATGAACCCGGCAAGACCTTCCTGGACCCCTACATGAAGTCCGGCCTGTACATTACGGAAATCGTCAAGCGCCTTTACCGCAGCGAGAAGATGCGGCAAGCCTTCCCGGACGATAACGCCCGGCTGGAACATATCTTTGCCAAGCAGGTCTATGGCCTTGCTCCGACTGAGATCATCTACCGCATTGCCATCAGCTACATTCTGGGCTTTGCAAAGGGTCACGGCATCACCGCCCACCATATCCGTCAGGCGGATACGCTGGAATTTGCCAAGGCGGGCACCATGGAAAGGAAACTGGATAAGATTTTCAGAGACTGACAAATAGAATACGGCATAAAACCAAAGGCGGCTGTCTGCATGGGTGCAGATGGCCGCCTTTTTGTGCTATACGATTACGAAAACGGACGAATTTGTCAGTTCTCGTTACATCGGAGCCGGACGAGCTGTCCATTCCAGGACAGCTTGCCCGGAGCAAGAGTGCAGAGAGGTGCGGGTCGCCTGCGGCGACCTCAAAAGGCCACTGGCCTTTTGAAGCACCGACCGAGCCGACAGGCGAGACCAGCTCTTTGAAGGGAGTCAAGGGGGAACGCCTTGCCCAGTGATATGATGCTGTGCGTCATATCCTACTGGGTATTATCTGGCGCAAAATGGCGGCAGATCCAGCAGCTCCGCTGCTGCGCACTCTCCCGGCAAGCTGTTGAAATGAAAGAAGCCTCCGCTAAACTTTATACCAAAATCGGGGAAAAGTAACCAAAACAGGTTCACTTAGGGAGCCAATAATAGGCCTACGAGGACCACGAATTTAGTGATTTCAGGTGCTATAATAATTGCAGAGATGCAGCATCTTAGTGATTTTCTGCAAAGAAAGAATAACGATGCAACAAGAAATGGGAACGATGCTTCCTACTTTCACCGAAAATTAGGAACTCTCAGTTCCTGTTCGGTTCCAAGTTTCTCTGTTATACTTTTCTTGCAGAGCGAAAGCAAACTCTTCTAAGCGGAAAGCGACAAACGCCATGATCTCCCACTGAGGGAAGGAGCGATAGGTCACTTTCTTTGCAGTATGACAACCACATAAATCCTTTTCTGAAAGGACTACCTCTCGATTCCGAGAGAAGAGATTTCAAGACTTGATCTTGAAATGCATGACCCTTTGCTTGGAAGAATTGTATTACTCTTGTGATCTAATAGCATGAGAGCATGAGTGGCCGTACACAAAAATACAGGAAAAGAGGGATGTCTATCTGAAATTAACACGACACAATGGACGAGCCGGAACCCACGGCACCTATAACCCCAAGCACAATGACCGCAGTTTCAACCTTGCTAACAGTGAACACATCGACTCGGAACGAGCCAAGGGCAACATCTACTGGGATTGCTTCCACGGTTTCCGCTCGGCTCTTGCTCCACCCGACCCGGATGATCTGGCGGCAACCTTCTCAGATGTGGAACGGCAATTCTACGAGACCCACTACACGGCCTTTATCGAAAGCCAGAACGAGCGCAATGCCAAGATCCGGCACACAGAGCGCAACCGCTCCATTCCCGACCTGCTGTCCAGCCGCAAGACCTGCCCGGAAGAGACTATTTACCAACTGGGAACGCTAGATGAACACGCTTCGGCGGAGGATCTGCTGAACATCGTCACCGAGTTCATCGAGGCGTTCAAAGCCAAGTATGGCGACCATGTTCATGTGCTGGACTGGGCACTGCATCTGGACGAAAGCACACCCCACATCCACGAGCGTCATGTGTTCGACTGCGAAAACAAGTACGGCGAGGTGGCACCCCAGCAGGAAAAGGCATTGGAAGCACTGGGCTTCGAGCTGCCCGACCCGGACAAGCCCCTCAGCCGCCGCAACAACCGCAAAATCTCCTTTGATGCCGCCTGCCGGAAAATGCTGTTCGAGATTGCAAAACGGCACGGTCTGGAATTGGAGGAAGAGGCGGAGTACGGCAACCGCAAATATCTGGAAAAGCAGGACTTCATCCTTGCCAAGCAGAAGGAGCAGCTTGCCGCCCAGCAGAGCAAGCTGGACGAATTGACCCTCAAGGTCAGCGACATGGAGACCCTGCTGGAAGATGTTTCGGCTGCGGCCTATGACAAGGCGGTGGAGGTCGTGACCGACGTGGTGCGCACCGAGACCCGCAAGGAAGATATGCGGATGATTGAGGACACGAAGAAGTGGGTGCTGTCCCCTGAACGCAAGGCTCCCAAAGCCACGAGAGAGTACGCCGCTCACCGTTTGGATGGCGTGCTGGACAAGTTTCTCAAGACCATGCAGACCACTGCCACTCGTTTGCAGGAAAAGCTTCTGAGACCGGATGTTCGGCAGAAGGGCAAGGAGCAGGTCAAGGAGAAAGCACGGGATTCCGTTCTGCAACTGCTAAGCCGATTGCAGGCAGAACAGGCGCAGCGGAATCCATCTGCACTTTCAACTGCGGAAAAGTCAGAAAATCGTTTTCAATAATAGTACGAGGTGATGTTTATTGAACAAAGAAGTCAACGAAGAACGCGCTCCCCAAACCGTTACCGATGTGAAAGAAATGCTGACCAAGCACTCCAATGGCGAAATTCAGCGAACGATCCAAAACTGTATCACGATTTTGCAGAACGACCATGTGCTTGCCGATGCCATCCGGCTAAACCTGTTGAGCGAGCGCATCGACATCGTAAAGCCTGTGGGCTGGCCCCGCTCCGGCAAGACGCTGAGCGACACCGACATGAAGTATATCCTGCGTCGGATGGAGAAATACGGCATCTCCAGCGAAAAGAAAATCGAATCTGCTATCCGCATCGTTGCTAACGAGAACCGCTACCACCCCATCCGGGACTACCTGAACGGTCTGAAATGGGATGGCACAGAACGGATAGCCCACGTCCTGCATCATTTTCTTGGTGCTGTGGAGGACGAGTACACTTGCGAAGCTATGAAAATTTTCCTGCTGGGAGCCATCAAGCGGGTGTTTCAGCCGGGATGCAAATTTGAAACCATGCTCTGTCTGGTGGGCGGGCAAGGTGCGGGGAAGTCCACCTTTTTTCGACTGCTGGCGGTCAAGGATGAGTGGTTCTCGGATGACCTGCGGCGGCTGGACGATGACAACGTATATCGCAAGCTGCAAGGTCACTGGATCATCGAAATGTCGGAGATGATCGCCACTGCCAATGCCAAGAGCATCGAGGAGATCAAGAGTTTTCTCAGCAAACAGAAGGAAACCTATAAAGTCCCCTACGAGACCCATCCTGCCGACCGTTTGCGTCAGTGTGTTTTTGCTGGTACGACAAATCGGCAGGATTTTTTGCCCCGTGACCGCACGGGCAACCGCCGCTTTATTCCCATCCCGGTGGACGCGGAACTATCAGAAGTCCACATTCTAGACGATGAAGCCGAATCCCGTGCCTATATCGACCAGCTTTGGGCAGAAGCTATGACCCTCTACAACAGCGGCGACTACAAGTTGGCATTCAGCCCTGCCATGCAGGAAACGCTGCAAGCCCATCAGCAGGACTTCATGCAGGAGGACGCGCAGGCTGGTATGATCTACGCCTTTCTGGATGACTACACGGGTGACCGGGTGTGCTCCAAACAGCTTTATGCGGAGGCACTGGGCAACACCAACATCCCGGCAGAGTGGGAGACCCGCGCTATCTGCGAGATCATGAACACAGGAATTTCGCGCGGCGACATCCAAGGCTGGCAGGCTCACAAGACCGCCAAGCGTTACCCGAAGTACGGTGTCCAGAAAGGCTGGGAGCGCGTAACCAGCCCCGAAACCGGGGCTGAAGATTTCTCCGAAATAACGGATGCGGAAGCCCAGCAACTGGGATTTCCCTTCTGACGGACACCGGTTACACATCTGGTTACAGATTCGGTTACGCCCCAGTTACAGCGCAAAAACCGCATGATTGCTGCGTTTTCCGCTTTTTGTAACCATGTAACCTTAAAAAGATAAGAAAAAGTATAAAGTCCACCGAATGTCCTGCGTACAGAAAAAGAGAGTTTTCCTGCCCGGTTACAGGCGTTCGGTTACAAGGAATTGGAGGTCTGCCTATGAAGGAAGTTTGCGTTTGCGAAGCAATGAAGTCCCCGGTGGAGACTTCAAGCGACGGAACGGTCTTGCATCAGCAAGATGGAGGGACCAAGTCCCGACAAGTTCCGATCTGGGAAAAGAGCAACTTGACGCTGGAGGAAGCTGCAGCATACTCCGGCATTGGCATCAATAAACTGCGCGAGATTACCAACGAGGATAAGTGCAAATTTGTCCTTTGGGTGGGCAACAAGCGTTTGATCAAGCGCCGTCTGTTTGATTGCTTTATCGAGCAGGCGTATTCTATTTGAGAATGATGCAACGTCTTTTCTATTCGATATCGGTGGAAATCGCATGGTCGGTATGGTATACTAAAATTAACCCCTATATGCGCTTTTCACAGAAAGGAGCTTCTAAATGCCTGAAAAGCGCAAAGATAGCAAGGGCCGTGTTTTGAAGGATGGCGAAAGCCAGAGAGCAAACGGCACCTATGACTATCGTTATACCGATATCCACAAGAAACGGCGTTGTATTTACGCTAAATCCCTGACGGAGCTGCGGAAAAAAGAGGAAGAACTGTGGCGCGATTTGGCAGACGGCATCGACTACGTCGCCGGAGAGATGACGGTGGCTGATCTGGTTGACCGCTATATGAACCTGAAACGTGGGTTGAAACCCAATTCACTTCGGTCGTACAACACAGCGGTCAAGCGGATTCATGCGGACCCTTTCGGGCAAAAAGCCATCAAAACGGTAAAATTGTCCGATGCGAAAGGCTGGTTCGTGTTTCTGCATGACAGCGGTTTCAAGCAAAACACCATAGGAATCCTGCAAAGCGTTGTCAGACCGGCGTTTGAGATGGCGGTAGAGGATGACATCATCCGCAAGAATCCATTTAAGTTCAAGCTGTCGGATGTTGTGCCGAAGGACGCTTATGTGCGTGATGCACTGACCAGAGAGCAGCAGGAGAAATATCCGCAATTCGTTCAGGACTATGGCGGCAACTATTATGATGATATCGTCATTCTTATGGGAACCGGCTTGCGCGTGAGCGAGTTGTACGGCCTGACACGAGCAGATATCGACTTTGAACGGCACTGCATCCATGTGCGGCGGCAGCTTTGCCGGACGGCTGAAAAGCCCTACTTCGTCACGCCGCCGAAAACCAAAAGCGGCATCCGCAATGTTCCCATGACGGATACTGTTCGAGCAGCGCTGTTGCGTGTGGTAAAAGCCAGAGCATCTACGAAGGTGGAAGCACTAGTGGATGGTTGCAGCGGATTTCTCTTTCTGGACAAGTCAGGAATGCCGAAGGTTGCAATGCATTTGGAAAACTATATGCGCGGCGTACAGGGAAAGTTTGAGAAGGCATACGGCAAACCTGTTCCGCGCATTACACCTCATGTGCTGCGACACACCTTCTGCACCAATGTTCAGCAGGCCGGGCTGGATGTAAAAAGCCTGCAATACCTGATGGGACACTCCAATGCCAGTGTGACGTTGGATGTCTACACGCACAGCAGCTTTGAATCGGTTGAAAGAGCCTTTGAACAGATCGCCGGCAACCTGTGATTTTCGACGCATGAAGCGGAATTGCTTACGCCGAAACTTACGCCAAAACTTACGCCAATCACCCGGTAAGTGGCGTAGATTTGCGTAGAAAAGCGTGGATCGTGCAAAAACGGAGAATCTGGAAAAATCGGCTTGTAGCCTTGATAATTCTACAAAAATCTACGTTTCCCGATATTCGTGATTCGGCTCCAAAAGTGTGGTTTGGAAGGGCGGCATGTACTAAGCCGCAGCCTTTCCCAAAACGCGCATACTGTTTCAGTATCTGAGGCAGAGCTTCTTCGGAGGCTCTGCCTCTTTTGTGTACCGTCCCTCTTTTCTGCCCATACTACCGGGCAGGGAAGGGGGCTTTTTATGTCAGGCCGGAGAGTGCTTGCGCTGTACGGGGCGCTGCTGCTGGGGTTTGCGGCGGTGGTCTGCAGGTTGTACTGGCTCTGCTCGAACACGGAGTACGCCGTGCGGGCGGCGGCGCAGAGCGAAGCGGTCCTCCGCCTGCCTGCGGCGCGGGGAAACTTTTACGACTGCGGCGGTCTGCCGCTGACGGGCATCTCTCAGCGCTGGCTGGCCCTCTGCTTCCCGGGTGAGGGCAGCTACGCGCGGCTCTACCCCTATGCGGACGCCGACGGACAGGCCAGGCTTTACCGGGAACGGAATACTTCCCAACCCTTTCTGCTGGACGTGGTGCAGGATGTAAGTGGACTGGGCGTGCGGTGCTATGCCGTTCCCCGGCGGTACGCCGCTGCCCCGCTGGCAGAACAGCTCATCGGCTACCTGGACAGCGAGGACCACGGCGCAGCGGGCCTTGAGGCTGCGCTGGACGATGTTCTTTACACCGGCGAGCGGGATACACTGCACTGTGCGGTCACAGCGCAGGGACGGCTGCAGCGGGGCAGTGAGCCGATTTTAGAAAAAGCAGACTCTGCCCCGCAGGGTGTGCGGCTGACCCTCTCCCGCAGCATCCAGAGGGCCGCAGAAGGGGTGGCGGCGGAGAGCATGGCCACCGGGTGCATCCTTATTATAGATGTAAGCAGCGGCAAGGTGCGGGCCTGTGTCAGCCTGCCGGGTTTTGATGCGGCCAATGTGGGCGAGAGCCTGACGGCTCCGGACAGCCCGCTTCTGAACCGTGCTTTTTCGGCCTATGCGGTGGGCTCGGTGTTCAAACCGGTGCTGGCCGCAGCGGCGCTGGAAGCAGGAGAAGGGGACTTCATCCGGGAGTGTCCCGGCTACGACGCCCTGAACGGTCAGGTCTACCGCTGTGCCGGAAGCGTACCTCACGGCCTCGTGGGGCTGGACGGCGCTCTGGAAAAGAGCTGCAACGGCTACTTTATCGAGCTGGGGCGGGAATTGGGGCCGGAGCGTGTCCGGAAGATGGCGGCAGCGCTGGGCTTCGGGAAGGGACAGGACATTGCAGACGGCCTCCGGTCAGCTTCTGGCGTTCTGCCCGAAGCAGAGACACTCGAAAACGAGGGGCAGTTTGCCAACTTCTGCTTCGGACAGGGGGAGCTTCTGGCGACGCCCTTACAGGTGGTCGGGATGATGAACACCATTGCGGCGGGAGGCGTCTACCACACCCCGCTTTTCGTGGAGTGTACCGTGGACGAGACGACGGGCGAAGAGCTCACGCCGCTGGCACATAGCTCGTCCCGGCGGGTGTTCGCGGAGCAGACGGCGGAAAAGCTGCAAGAGCTGCTGGCGGGCGTCGTGGCAGAGGGAACGGGCCAGCAGGCCGCCCCCTCCGAGGGGACTGCCGCCGGAAAGACCGGCACCGCCCAGACCGGCCAGTTCCGGGATGGCGAAGAGCTGAAAAACTACTGGTTCGCCGGTTTTTACCCGGCAGAAAAGCCCCGCTGGACCATCGTGGTGATGCAGGATGCCCAGACAGAGCCGGAAGTGTCCAGCGCAGCCATCTTTGCCCGCCTGTGCGACGCACTGAGCGCCGGGGCGTGAATGGTTTTGCTTTTTTGCTTGCTTTTTTGGCTGAGGTATGTTACTATATACTTGTATTTGTATGTTTGTTATCCAAATTTAACAATAAAAGGAGCGTTTTCATCCATGGCAGTCATTGAAATCGTCGGCGGCGTCATTCTGCTCGTCGTCTCGGTGGTCATCTTTGCCCTCACCCTGATGCAGCATACCCACGGTCAGGGTCTGGCTGGTGTCATCAACGGCAGCGCTTACGGCGCAAACAACGCCCGTCTGACCCCTGCGGACCAGATGCTGGCAAAGGTGACCCGCATTGCCGGTATCATCTTCTTTGTGGTGGCCATCCTGGCCTGCGTGTTCGCAAGCCGTCTGGCCTGAGTATGCGCCCGCAGCCCCGTGATGAAAGCGGGGCTGTTTTTGTGTCTATATGTTGTTATAAAAGAGATAAGAGGGAAGAAGCCGCGCCCCGGTGGAGGGCGGGCTATGGTAGTTAAGGAGAAAGAAAATTTATGTCAATGCGCGATAAAATCGAACATGCCATCCAGAACCAGCCCTGCACCGTCAAAGAGCTGAAGCAGAAGTTCGGCGGCGAGCGCGGCGCAGACCGCAAGGTGATGGAAGCTCTGGACGAACTGGTGCGAGAGGCTGTCGTCTGCCAGCGTCAGGGCGTGTTCTTTACCGTCCGCTCCGGCCGTGCCGACAAGGCGCTGCTGTGCAAGGTGGTCAAGCTGGGCAAGAACTTTGCCTTCGTCATGCTGGAGGACGGCACCAGCGACATCTTCATCCCCGGCCGCTTCACCAAGGGCGCAATGCCCGGTGACGACGTGCTGGTGGAGAAATTCGAGCATCCCCGTGTGGAGGGCAGCGACGAGGGCGCTATCCTCGCCATCCTGACCGAGAAAAACGACCTGGTCGGCACTGTGCGCCGGGTCGAGGGCCGTCTGCGCTTCGTGCCGGACGACTGCCCGGCCATCACCATGCCTCTGGCCCGCGACTGCGAGGGCGGCGCAAAGGACGGCGACAAGGTAGCCGTCGAGATCCTGAACCGCGGCAACCGTCAGGAAGATCACCGCGTGGGCGTCGCCATGCGCTTCGGCAGCTCCGACGAGGCCAAGCGCTGCGCCAAGGCTCTGCTTTACGCAAAGGACATCCGCACCCGCTTCCCGGATAAAGTGCGGGATGAGGCCAAGAAGTTCGAGGGCGCAGAGGTCTCTGAGAAGGACTGCGAGGGCCGCATGGACCTGCGCGCCCTGCCCATCTTCACCATCGACAGTGCCGAGACCAAGGACATCGACGATGCCATCAGCCTGACCCGCACCTCTGACGGCGGCTTTGAGCTGGGCGTCCACATCGCAGACGTCTCCAACTACGTCAAGCCCGGCACTGAGCTGGACAACGAGGCGTTCAGCCGCGCAACCAGCGTCTATTATGCAGATCAGGTCGTTCCGATGCTGCCCAAGGCTCTGTCCAACGGCATCTGCAGCCTGAACGAGAACGAGCTGCGTCTGGCTTTCTCCTGCCTGATGCGTCTGGACAAGGAGGGTAATCTGACGGATTACCGCTTTGTCAAGTCCATCATCCGCAGCCGCGTCAAGGGTGTCTACTCCGAGATCAACGCCCTGCTGGCCGGTACTGCCGACGCCGAGATCAAGGCAAAGTATGCCGACGTCATTGACCAGCTGCCCGCTATGAAGGAGCTGTACGGCCACCGCGCCCGCCTGCGCAAGGAGCGCGGCTGCATGGACATCGAGAGCGGCGAAGTCAAGCTCATCCTCGACGAGAATGGCCGTTGTATCGACGTCAAGAAGCGCACTTCCGGCGAGAGCGAGAGCATGATCGAGGAGTTCATGCTGCTGGCCAACCAGTGCGCTGCCCACTTTGCCCGCGTCAAGCAGATCCCCTTCGTCTACCGCGTCCATGAAGAGCCCAACGCCGAGAAGCTGGAGCGTCTGCACGCTCTGCTGCAGGCCTGCGGCATCAATGACCACTTCGCCAAGGACGTTCCCACTCCCAAGGAGCTGAGCGCCATCCTCGAGGGTGTGCGCGGCACCCCCTATGAGCAGATCATCAACACCGGCATGCTCCGCTGCATGTCCAAGGCTCTCTACGAAGAGAAGCCCAAGGGCCACTACGGTCTGGTGCTGAAGGATTACGCCCACTTCACCAGCCCCATCCGCCGTTACCCCGACCTGGCCATCCATCGCATCATGACCGATATGCTCAAGGGTACCGAGAAGGAGACTATGATCCTCCGATACACCGATTTCGCAGAGCGCGCCTCCAAGCAGTCCAGCGAGCGTGAGGTCATCGCCATGCAGATCGAGCGGAAGGCAGAGGACTGCTATAAGGCCGAGTATGCCCGCCGCCATCTGGGCGAGTGCTACGAGGGTACCATCTCCGGCGTGACCCAGCGCGGCCTCTTCATCGAGCTGGACAACGGCGTGGAGGGCTTTGTGCCTGCCTCCAGCCTGACTCCCTCCGGCACCAGCCTGACCGAGGGCGTCCGCCTGACTGACCCCGCTTCCGGCAAGACCTGGAGCCTCGGCGACAAGATGATGATCACCATCGTCCGCGCCGACGTCAATCTGGGCAAGATCGACTTTGAAGTGGCTCCCGCCGCCAAAGCCTGAGGAGGGGAGAGTATGAGCATCCGTCATGCACTGCCCGCTGACGTGGACACACTGGCCGACATCGAAGCTGCGTCCTATCCGTCCGCTGAGGGGGCATCCCGGCAGAGCATCGCCGGGCGTGTGGCCGTCTACCCGGACTGTTTCTGGCTGCTGGACGAGGGCGGCGAGGTGAAAGCTTTCGTCAACGGCTTCGTCACCGATATGCCCGACCTCACCGATGAGATGTACGATGACCCCCATCTTCACACGCCGAAGGGTGCGTGGCAGATGATATTCAGCGTCGTCACCGCCCCGGCCCATCGGCACGAGGGCTGTGCTTCCCGTGTTCTGCGTCAGGTCTGCGCCGACGCGAAAGCCGCCGGGCGCAAGGGCATCGTGCTCACCTGCAAGGAACGGCTCATCGGCTTTTATGCGCAGTTCGGCTTCGTGGATGAGGGCGTTTCCGTCTCCACCCACGGCGATGTCGTCTGGCATCAGATGCGGCTGACATTCTGAGTCATCATAAAACTTTTTATCCGTCTCCGGTACGCCGGGGGCGGATTTTTTCTATGCAAACCTGCCTGTATGACAAAAATTGCGGCAGTTGGGCGGTTTTGTTTGTTGTAGGGCGGGAAGCGGCGGGGTATACTGATGCCAGAATCAAACAAACCGGGGCCGAACGTGCTGCCGGTACAGAACAAAATGGAGGTCACGTCTATGTATTATTCCAGTGGCAATTACGAAGCCTTTGCGAGGCCCCGCAAGCCCAAAGGCGTGGATCGCAAATCGGCTTATATCATCGGCAGCGGCCTGGCGGCCCTGACGGCAGCCTGCTATCTGGTGCGGGATGGCCAGATGAAGGGGGAGAGGGTACACGTTTTTGAAAAAGACCCCCTGCCCGGCGGTGCCTGCGACGGCTACAAGTACGACATCGGCTATGTGATGCGGGGCGGCCGTGAGATGGACAACCACTTCGAGGTCATGTGGGATCTGCTCCGCTCCATCCCTTCGCTGGAAACGGAGGGAGCCAGTGTGCTGGACGAGTATTACTGGCTGAACAAGGCCGACCCCAACTATTCCCTCTGCCGCGCTACCGTGAACCGGGGCGAAGACGCCCACACCGACGGCAAGTTCGGCCTGTCGGATAAGGGAGCCATGGAGATCATGAAGCTGTTCTTCACCCCCGACGAGCAGCTTGAGGACAAAAAAATCACCGACTATTTTGACGATGAGGTGCTCAACTCCAATTTCTGGCTCTACTGGCGCACCATGTTCGCCTTTGAGAACTGGCACAGCGCCCTCGAGATGAAGCTCTACCTCAAGCGGTATATCCACCACATCGGCGGCCTGCCTGACTTCACGGCCCTCCGCTTCACCCGGTATAACCAGTACGAGTCCATCATCCTGCCCATGGTCACCTACCTGAAAGACCACGGCGTCCAGTTCTACTACGACACAAAGGTCGTGGACGTCCAGTTCAGCCTCGAGCCGGGCAAAAAGCAGGCGGCGGGCATCACGGTAGACCACAAGGGCGCGGTGGAGACCATCGACCTCACCGAGGACGACCTACTCTTTATCACCAACGGCGGCTGCGTGGAGAGCTGCACCGTCGGCGCACAGAACAAGGCCACGGGCTTCGACCCCACCATCAAGCCGGGCAACGGCTGGGACCTCTGGAAGCGCATCGCCGCGCTGGACGACTCCTTCGGCCACCCGGAAAAGTTCTGCAGCCAGCCGGAGCTGACCAACTGGGAAAGCGCCACCATCACGACGCTGGATGAGAAGATCCCCCAGTATATCCAGAAGATCTGCAAGCGTGACCCCTTCAGCGGCCGCACCGTCACCGGCGGCATCGTCACAGTGAAGGACTCTAAGTGGCTCATGAGCTGGACCCTGAACCGGCAGCAGCAGTTCCGCGCACAGCCCAAAGACCAGCTCTGCGTCTGGGTGTACGGCCTGTTCAGCGATAAGCCCGGCGATTACGTCAAAAAGCCCATGCGGGACTGCACCGGCCGGGAGATCTGCATGGAGTGGCTCTACCATCTGGGCGTGCCGGTGGAGGACATCGCAGAGCTTGCCGAGCACAGCGCCAACACCGTGCCGGTCATGATGCCCTATATCGACGCCTTCTTCATGCCCCGCGCGAAGGGCGACCGCCCCGACATCGTGCCGAAGGATGCGGTGAACTTTGCCTTCCTCGGTCAGTTCGCCGAGACCGGCCGGGACACCATCTTCACCACCGAATACTCCATGCGCACCGGCATGGAGGCCGTGTACCGGCTGCTGAACATTGACCGCGGTGTGCCGGAGGTCTGGGGCAGCACCTATGACGTCCGGGCGCTGGTGGATGCCTCGGTGAAGCTGCGGGATGGCCGGAAGCTCACGGACATGGAACTGCCCCTTATGGGCCGCATCGCCCTGAAGGAGGCGCTGAAGAAGATCGAAGGCACCGACCTCGAGAAGTTCCTGCGCCAGTATAACGCTATCTGATAAGACGATATTCACGACGGAACAATACCGCCCAAAACAAAAGGCCGGGTGCTGTATGCCTGAGGCAGGAAACAGCACCCGGCCTTTTGTGCTGATTTGCGCGAGATTTCATAAAAAGTCGTACTCATAAAGAAAACTATTATGCAGAATGACCATCTTTGTGCTTGCTCTTTCGGCGGTTCTGTGGTAAGCTTAAAACAAAGAATGCGGCACAGCGGAAGAGAGACTGTGCCGTAAAAACTGGTCTGGAACATAAAGGAGGTCCTTTTTGTGAAACACTTTATTTCTCGCCGCAATTTCCTGAAGGCTGCAGGTGTCACCGCCGCTGCCTCCGCCATGGCTGCTGCCGTTCCTCAGGCTTCGGCCGGTTTCCTGACGGGCAAGGATGCCGCTGTCACCATCCTGTACACCAACGATGTCCACACCTACATCGACAACAAGTCTCCCAAACTGACCTATGCCGCTATCGCTGCCATGAAGCAGGGCTATGTGGATGAGGGCAAGCCTGTCCTGCTGGTGGACGCAGGCGACCACATTCAGGGTACTGCCTACGGCTCCATGGACGACGGCGCTACCATCATCGAGTTGATGAACGAGGCTGGCTACGACATCGCTACTCTGGGCAACCACGAGTTCGACTACGGCATGGCCCGCACAAAGGCCATCATCAAGGAAGCGGACTTCCCCTATGTCTCCTGCAACTGGGTGGACCTGCGCACCGGCCTGCGCGTCCTGCCCGCTGTCAAGCTGTTCCCCGCAGGCGGCAAGTGGATCGCATTCGTGGGCATCACGACCCCCGAGTCCTTCACAAAGTCCACTCCTGCTTACTTCATGAACGCCAAGCAGACCAAGTACATCTACGACATCCTGGGCGGTGACGACGGAAGAAAACTGTACGACGCCGTGCAGAAGGCCATCGACAAGGCCAAGACCCTGGGCGCAGACATCATCATCGGTCTGGGCCATCTGGGCGTTGACCCGTCCTCCTCTCCCTGGACCAGTGAGGAAGTCATTGCCAACACCACCGGCTTTGACGCCTTCATCGACGGCCACTCTCACACCGTCATGGAGAACAAACAGGTCTACGATGCAGCCGGCAAGGCTGTCACCCTGACTCAGACCGGCTCTTATCTGGCAAACGTCGGTAAAATGACCATCGCCGAGGACGGCGCGATCACCACCGAGCTCATCTCCACCGCTGATGTCTCCGACGCCGCTGTGGCCGCTACCGCAGAAGCCTGGATCAACGATGTGGACGCTATGCTGGGCGAGCAGATCGCCACCACGGACATCAAATTCTACATCAACGACCCCGCTACCGGCAAGCGCCGCATCCGTATGGGCGAGACCAACCTCGGCGACTTCGTGGCCGACGGCATCTATACTTACTTCAACGAGGTCGAGCAGCTGGACTGCGACATCGCTATGATGAACGGCGGCGGCATCCGCACCGATGTGGACGCCGGCAAGTGGACCTTCAAGACCTGCAAGCAGGTCAGCCCCTTCGGCAACGTGGCCTGCCTGATGTCTGTTACCGGCAAGCAGATCCAGGATGCTCTGGAGTTCGGCGCCCGTTTCGTCGGCCCGGAGGGCAAGGAGAACGGCGGTTTCCTGCATGTTGCCGGTGCGACCTACGAGATCCACACCGACATCCCCAACACCGTCCTCACCGACGACAAGAATGTCTGGATGGGCAGCGCCACCGGCACGCCCCGTGTCCAGAACGTGCGCATCTACAACAAGAAGACCGGCACTTACGAGCCGCTGGACCTGAACCGCACCTATGCGCTGGCCGGCATGAACTACACCCTGCGCAATCTGGGCGATGGCTTCGCCATGTTCGACGGCGCAGAGCTCATCAAGGATTATGTCTCTGAGGACTACCTCGTCATGTCCACCTACGCCATGATCTTCGACGCTGTGAACGATGTGCCTGTTCTGAGCAGTGCCAACAGCCCGCTGGCAAGCTATCCGGGCTACCTGCTGAACTACGAGAATCCGTATGGCGCAGGCCGCATTCAGGTGGTCTGAGTTTTAGCAGAAAACCGATAAGATGACGAAAGCCCCCTCTTCCATTCGGAAGAGGGGGCTTTCTGATAACTTATGCTTTCGCGAACAGCCCCTTCAGTGCCAGCGGCGTCACGATAGAGGACACGACGATGAGCAGGATGACGGCGGTGAAGTAGACGGGGTCCACCACACCGGCCCCGAGGCCCTTCTGGGCCACGATGAGGGCCACTTCGCCGCGGGTCATCATGCCGACGCCCACTTTGAGAGAGTCGCCCCAGCTGAACCGGCAGAGCTTCGCAGCCAGACCGCAGCCGATGATCTTGGTGAGCAGGGCGACGATCACGAAGCAGGCGCTGAACAGCAGGATGGTGGGCGTCAGGCCGCTGATGTCGGTCTTCAGGCCGATACTGACGAAGAAGACGGGGGAAAACAGCATATAGCCGCTGATGTCCACACGGCGCTCGATGTAGGGCGCATCTTCGAGGGAACAGAGCACGATGCCGGCAATGTAAGCACCCGTGATGTCTGCGATGCCGAAGTACTGCTCCGCGATGTAGGCCATGGCAAAGCAGAACGCAAGGCTGACGATGGTGATGCGCTGGGTGTGGGGGTTGCGATGGTCCAGCCAGAGCATGGCCTTGTGGATGATGAGGCCGATGACGATGGCTGCGATGAAGAAGAGGACGGTATCCATCAGCACATCGACGAGGCTGGTGTCTGTGCCGCCGCTGGCACCCAGCACACAGGTGAGCACCACGATGCCGATGACATCATCAATGACGGCTGCGCTGACGATGGTGGTGCCGAGGAAGCTCTTGAGCTTGCCCAGCTCCTGCAGGGTGGCGACGGTGATGGAGACGCTGGTGGCCGTCATGATGGTGCCGATGAAGAGCGCCCGATAAAACTCCGGGCTGCCCAGCGCCGAAAAGCCGTAGAACAGGCTGTAGAGCAGGGTGCCGCCCGCCAGAGGCACGGCCACGCCCACGCAGGCGATGAGGGTGGCGATGGGGCCGGCCCGCATCAGCTCCTGAAGGTTGGTGCCGAGGCCGGTGGTGAACATCAGCAGCACGACGCCTATCTCAGCAAAAATGGCGATGGAGTCGCTGGGCTGCACGAGATTCAGCAGACAGGGACCGATGACAAGACCTGCGATGATCTCACCCACCACCTGCGGCGCCCGGCATTTGCGGGCGAGCAGCGCGAAGAACTTGGCGCTGATGAGGATGAGGGCGAGATTCCGAAAAATGGAATACATAGGCGATCCTTCCTTTAACGTTAGCAATCGTCCTGCTCCCCCGTAAGCCCTGCCATGCGCCGCGCACGAAGACAGAAGGGGAGAAGAACATCTTTTATTATAGTCTATCTTTCGGCGAAATGCAAAGGAAAACTGACTTGGAAATGACTAAGGACGCCATATAAAAGAGATATGACGGATATACTAGAAAAACATAAAAAGAATGATGAGGGAGATTTTGCTGTCATGCGCTCAAAAATACGAAAAAAATCCTGCGGGAGGGCTTGACAATTTTTGCGGGGCTTGCTATAATAAATTGCTGTCTGAACAGACACGCCGCACAGTCCGCGCGACGCCGCGCCGGCTGTGTACCCTTGGCCTCATATTCTTGAGGCCCTTAAGTCCAAAAGGAGGTGCTACAAAATGGCAAAGTACGAAACCATGCTGATTACCAGCGCTGCTCTCGACGAGGAGGCTTCTTCCGCTCTCATCGGTAAGTTCAAGTCCCTGATCGAGGCTAACGGTACCATCGATTCCATCGATGAGTGGGGCAAGCGCCGTCTGGCCTACCCCATCAACGATGAGGAGGAAGGCGTCTACACCGTGATCAACTTCACTGCTGACCCCAGCTTCCCCGCTGAGCTCGACCGTGTGTACAAGATCACTGAGGGCGTTATGCGCAGCCTGATCGTTGCCCACGAGGAGTAATCTTTTCGTGACGAAAAAGGAGTCCGTATTATGTTGAATGTTGTAGCGATCATGGGCCGTCTCGTGGCGGATCCCGAGCTTCGCACCACCCAGAGCGGCACCAATGTGTGCAGCTTCCGCATTGCGTGTGACCGCAACTTTGCCCGTCAGGGCGAGCAGCGTCAGGCCGATTTCATCGACATCGTCGCATGGCGCCAGCAGGCAGAGTTCGTCTCCAAGTATTTCCAGAAGGGCAGTCTGATCGCCATCGAAGGCAGTCTCCAGACCCGCCAGTATCAGGACAAGAACGGAAACAACCGTACCGCTGTGGAGGTCGTGGCAAACAACGTCAACTTTGCTGGCTCCAAATCGAATGGCAGCAATCAGGGCGGCGGCAGCTATCAGAATGCTGCTCCGTCCTACCAGAACGCAGCTCCTGCCCGTCCGGCTGCTGTGGAGGCAGCTCCCAGCTATTCTGCCGGCAATGCAGATGACTTCGCCGTCATCGACGACAGCGACGACCTGCCGTTCTGATTCCCGAACCGGTGTTTTAACCGTAAAAATCCAACAGGAGGTAATAAGCAATGGCTTTTGAAAGAACCGAAGGCTCTCGCCCCGCACGCCCCATGCGTCGCGGCCGCAAGAAGGTTTGCAGCTTCTGTGTCGATCGCATCGACACCATCGATTACAAGGACGTTCCCCGTCTGCGTAAGTACGTCTCTGAGCGTGCAAAGATCATTCCCCGCCGTGTCACCGGCACCTGCGCTTTCCATCAGCGCGCACTGACCGTGGCTATCAAGCGTGCTCGTCACGTTGCTCTGATGCCCTACGTCAGCGACTAATCTGAGATAATCAACCCAATCAAAATAATCAGCAATCAGCAAAGCGCCCTCACCGATGACAAGGTGAGGGCGCTTTTTGGTTGTCATTCAGGAGCATAGACAAAAGAGCTTCGAGAGATCCCGAAGCTCTTTTGTGCTTGATAGGTTACAGCGTCTTGCAGAACTCTTTCAGGTAGGCGCGGAACGCCTCGCCGATCTCGGGGTGCTGCAGGGCCAGCTCCACCTGTGCCTCAGCAACTTTGAGCTTGTTGCCCATGTCGTAGTGCTTGCCGGTGAACTCCACAGCCGTCATACCGCCGTAGTTGCGGGCATACTCGGCCATGGCGTCGGTCAGCTGGATCTCGCCGCCGGCACCGGGCTTGGTCCTGGCGAGGATGTCATAGATCTCCGGGGTCAGCAGCACACGGCCCAGAATGGAGTAGTTGCTGAACTCCTGACCCTTCTTGGGCTTCTCGATCATGTCGTCCACAAAGAAGTAGTTGTCGTGGATGGGGGTGGTCTTGAGGCTGCAATAACGGCTCACGTCGGCCCAAGGCACGGCGGACACACCGGCAGCCGGACGGCCAAACTCTTCGTAGGCACGGATGAGCTGAGCGCAGACCGGGTCTTCGCCCCAGATGACGTCGTCACCATAGATGACCACAAAGGGATCGTCGCCGGTGAAGGGCTTAGCCATGCTGACAGCGTGGCCGAGGCCGAGGGTCTGTTGCTGGCGGACGAAGAAGATGTTGGCCAGATTGGAGATGCCGAGGCACTCTTCCAGCATCTTCTCCTTGCCGGGAGCAGCAAGTTTTGCTTCCAGCTCGGGGCTGCGGTCAAAGTGGTCCTGGATGATGTCCTGATTGCGGCTCACGATGATAAGGATGTCGGTGATACCGGAGCGGACAGCCTCCTCCACCAGATACTGGATGGCGGGTTTGTCCACGAGGGGGAGCATTCCTTTGGGCATCGCCTTGGTGGCGGGCAGCACGCGGGTGCCAAGACCAGCGGCGGGGATGACTGCCTTGGTGACTTTTTTCATGGTTCAAACTCCTTCACATTTATAGCAATTCAACTTTTTAATGCAACAGCAACAGCGTTGAATTGCATATCGCAACTATACTGTTTGGATGCTGCACTAATTTCTTGACTTGCGATAGAGTCACGGCTGGGTGTATCAGCCATAGAAAGCGTTGAGGATGGCCTGTAGATCCGGGCCGAGCAGCAGGGTGAACGCACTGCCGCAGACACTCAGGAGCAGGACACAGAGAAAGACCGCGCCGAAGCTGACGCCGCCCTGGGCGCGGAGCACGGCCTGACGCTGCTGGGCATCGGGGAACTCAGACTGGATGCGGCGGATGTGGTCGGCGGCGCTCTTGCGGTAGAGCCACTTGCCGTACATACCGCGCACCAGCATCAGCACGAAGCTGAGGACAGAGCAGACGCGGGCAAATACCGTCAGAGCTGAAGCGCTCATGGCCGGGGCGAGGGCGCTGCCGGAGAGCTGGAGCATCTCGATAAAGGTGGGCGCTGCCAGCAGAAGTTCAGCGGCCAGAAAGCCAAAGGCCGGCTTCCACGCCTTGCGGTAGAAGAAGTAGAAGGGACCGAACAGCAGAGCCGAAAAGCTCATGGATATTTTGCTCTTCTGGAGCTGCATCCGGCTGTAAGCGGCGAGGTAAGCGGGAGCGGCGGGGCCGATATAGTCCAGCCAGTCCTGACGGTCGATGCCGTCCATCTTGGCCTCTTTGCCGAAGGCGTCCTCAAAAAACTCCTTCTCCGGGTCAGCGGAAGTGCCGAACTGACGGTACATCTGGGAGTAGTCGAAAGTCTCTTCACCGCTGCCGCGGGAAGAAGGAGGCTCCTGCCCCTCGGGGGGCAACACAGCACCGCAGCAGCGGCACGTTTCCTCGTCCCGCAGGGTGCGCTCGCCGCAGGACGGACAGGTGCGGAGCTGGCTCTCCTCGTAGGGGAACTTCCACTCGTAGCCGGCGGCGTGGGCGGGGCGGTGGATGCACTGGCCCAGCTTCTCGTAGCAGACGCGGTGATAAGGCGCGCCGCAGTCGGGGCAGACCACGATGTCATCCTGAAGTGTGAGGGGCTTGCCGCAGCCCTCACACGGACAGCCATAGTATTTTGGCATAACATCCTCCAATGAATATGGTAGTTTATCAGTATTATACACTTAAAATGCGGAAAAGAAAAGGCGAAAATCTTCAAATTTCCAGCACAATGGTATTTTTTCCTCTTTACTTTATCATGGATTCTGGGTATACTAATGAAGTATCTGTGTATAAACTGTATCTTTTAGGAGTAAATCTCTCCGTCATTGGCCGAGTCCTCGGGCAGGCTTTCCTTCGTACAACCTCTCCGTCACGCCTACGGCGTGCCACCTCCCCTGGTAGGGGAGGCTTTGGCATTCCCCGCAAAGTGAACGGTTTCGCCAGAGGCTCCCCTACTAGGGGAGCTGTCGAGCGCTAACGAGACTGAGAGGTTGTACTAAGACGGGCCTGCCCGTGTGCGTGGCTGATGATGAAGAGGCTGCTCCTGTTCTTTGAGACGAGAGGAATAAAACGATGATCACCACTGATGAACTGAAAGTACAGCTGGCTGAATACCACACCGCTGTAAAGGACTTGGAGGAAGCGCTGGCCATCGACGCTTCCCGCAAGCGCGTGCAGGAGCTGGAGCACACCATGTCCCGCCCCGGCTTCTACGACGACGCTGAGCTGAGCAAGAAGGTCTTCGACGAGGTGGGCGACCTGAAGGGCAAGCTGACCCGCTTCGAGAAGCTGCAGGGCCTGTACGATGACGCAGAGACCATGCTGGTCATGCTGGACGAGGAGTACGACCCCGAGATGGTGCCGGAGGCCGAAGAGGCCGTCAACGCCGTGGGCAAGGCTGTGGACGAGCTGCAGCTGATGACCATGCTGAACGGTGAGTACGACCACAGCAACGCCATCCTGACCTTCCACGCAGGCACCGGCGGCACCGAGGCACAGGACTGGGCCGAGATGCTCTACCGTATGTACAACAAGTGGGCGCAGGCTCACGGCATGACCGTCGAGGTCCTGGACTATCAGGACGGCGACGAGGCCGGCATGAAGAGTGCTTCCATGATGGTCAAGGGTGCCAACGCCTACGGCCTGCTCAAGAGCGAGAACGGCGTCCACCGTCTGGTGCGCGTCTCTCCCTTTGACGCCAACGCCCGCCGTCAGACCAGCTTTGCTTCGCTGGAAGTCATGCCCGAGCTGGACAACACCATCCAGGTGGACATCCGCCCCGAGGACATCGAGATGCAGGTCTACCGCTCCTCCGGTGCAGGCGGCCAGCACATCAACAAGACTTCTTCCGCTGTCCGACTCATCCATAAGCCCACCGGCATCGTGGTCAGCTGCCAGACCCAGCGCAGCCAGTTCCAGAACCGCGACTACGCGATGGAAATGCTGAAGGCAAAGCTGTACCAGATCGCCAAGCAGCAGCACATGGATAAGATCGACGACATCAAGGGCGTCCAGAACGAGATCGCATGGGGCCACCAGATCCGCTCCTACGTCTTCATGCCCTACACGATGGTCAAGGACCACCGCACCAACTACGAGACCGGCAACGTGGACGCTGTCATGGACGGCGACCTCGACGGCTTCATTTTCGCTTACCTCAAGGCCGCAAGCCGTGGTGAGCTGCAGGATACCTGAAATCAGAGCATAATAAAACGTCTGTACTTCGTTTGGAGGTACAGACGTTTTTCTTTTTATTCGAGGTCGCCGAGTATCCCCGGCCAGAGGGCTTCCTCCTGCCGCATGGCGACGAAGCAGCAGTCGAGGTACATCTTGTTCACGGCGGCGACGATGGTGCCGCGCAGCAGACGCTTTTCGTCGGCGGCATCCGGGTCGAGGTCGCAGATGGTGCGGCTGGCACCGAAAATGTAGGGCAGGCAGTTCTCCACCTCGTCGCAGAAGTAGTCGTAGGCTTCGGCGGCGGTGCAGTGAGCCCGCTGCATCTGAAAGAGGGTGTCGATGTTTTCCAGCGAGAGGACATTTTTAGACAATACGATATAGATGAGAGAAGCCAGCTGTTCGCGGGAATACTTCTTTTTGACGGGGTGGGAGATGACTCCTTTCTTGACGTAGTTGCTCACCATGGAGGGGGTGAGCTCCACCCCGGGGAAGCCCCGGAAGCAGCTGTTGACGAGCTGCACGGTCTGGTCGAGATACAGCCCCACGGAGGGCAGCTCCCGGTAGCGCGGCAGGGAAAACCCGGCGGCGCAGGCCGTGACACGGCGTTTCATTTCCTGATTCATGGTGGTAGTATAGCGCATTTTTGAGTCGGGGTCAACCGTTTATGAAAACAATATTAAGAATTTTACAAATCGCTTGACAGGTTTTTGAAAAACTGATATAGTGGACTCACCGAACGTAAAAAATGCGGCGGACACCCGCCGGAATGGAGATAGATGAGATGAAACGAATCGTTGTGGACTCTTCCGCCAGCCTGTACAAGCTGGACGGCGTGGATTTTGCTGCTGTGCCTCTGAAGATCGTGACCGACGAGAGGGAATACCTCGACGACGGCACGCTGAACGCCGTGGAAATGGCGACTACCCTGCGCACCTATAAGGGCAAGACCAGCACCTCCTGCCCCAACATCGGCGACTGGCTGGAGGCTTATGAGGGCGCAGATGAAATTTATGCCATCACCATCACCGGCACCCTGTCGGGCAGCTGCAACGCCGCCCAGCTGGCCGCAGAAGAGTATCAGGCAGAGCACCCGGGTGCTCAGGTCTTTGTGCTGGACAGCCTGTCTGCCGGCCCGGAACTGGTGCTGCTGGCAGAGCATATCCGTGCGCTCATCGAAGAGGGCAGGGACTTTGACGAGGTGTGCGAAGAGATGCTGCGCTACCGTCACCACACCCATCTGCTGTTCTCGCTGGAATCGCTGGCGAATCTGGCCCGGAATGGCCGGGTGAAGCCCGCTGTGGCCGCTGTGGCGCGGATGCTCAACATCCGGGTCATCGGCAAGGCCAGCGATGTGGGCGAACTGGATGTCCTCTGCAAGACCCGCGGCGAGCACGGCGCTCTCGAGCGCATCGTGCTGGAGCTCAAAAGCCACGGCTACACGAACGGCAAGGTCATCATTGCCCACTGCGGCAACCCCGCCGCCGCCGAGCGCCTGATGCACATGGTGCGGGCTGTCTTCGAGGGCGCACAGGTGCGGGTGACCGAATGCGGCGGCCTGTGCAGCTACTACGCCGAGCTGGGCGGCCTCATGGTGGGCTTCGAGGACGCGGACGCCTGAGCTTGAAATCTCCGCATCTCTGCGCTATACTATTTCCATAAAAATGCTGCCGAAAGGCAGCGGGGGAGGCGCAGATGTTCTTTCGGCTGCCGGTCGTACGGTTCTTCAATCGTGTCATCAACAGGGCCATGGTCACAGTGGCCCTTGTTTTGCTGCAGATCGGCTGGCTGCTCTGGGCCTTCTTCTCCCTCACCGCCGGAAAGGTGTGGGTGAATGCGGGGCTGAACGTCCTCAGCCTCTTCATCACCCTCTACCTCGTGCGGAAGGACGAGAACAGCGACTATAAGATCATCTGGCTCGTCCTCATCGGCATGATGCCGCTGCTGGGCGGTGCGCTCTATCTGGCATTCGGCAACAAGGCCCCCGCCAAGCGGATGCGCCAGCGGATGCAGGCGGTGGAGCGCCAGCACACCGCCGACCTCGCCCAGCAGCCGGGCCAGACCGACGCCCTCGACCCCGCCAGCAGGGGACTGAGCCGGTATGTTTCGGAGTACGGGCCGTACCCCGCATGGAAAAACTCTACGGCAAAATATTACCCCTGCGGTGAGGCCATGTACCCTGACCTGCTGGCCGACCTCGAAAAGGCAGAGCGGTTCATCTTCCTCGAGTTCTTCATCGTCCGCACCGGCAAGATGTGGAAGGGGGTAGAGGACATCCTTGTCCGCAAGGCGGCGCAGGGGGTGGATGTCCGGCTCATCTACGACGATTTCGGCAGTCTGCTGGGTCTGCCTTCGGATTTCGTGGTGCAGATGGAGCGGGCGCATATCCGCTGCATCCCGTTCAACCCGGTGGTGCCGCTGGTGTCGCTGGTCATGAATCACCGCGACCACCGGAAGATCGTGGTCGTGGACGGAAATACAGCCTATACGGGCGGCATCAATCTGGCCGACGAGTATATCAATGAAGAAGAGAGGTTCGGCTACTGGAAGGACGCAGCCCTCCGCACCGAGGGCGCGGCGGTCTGGAACTTCACGGTGATGTTCCTTGACCACTGGAACGCCTTCCGCCCCAGCGAGGAGGATTATGCGCCCTTTATGCCTCAGGCTGAGTCCCTGTCTGCCCAGTCGGACGGAGTGATACAGCCCTACGGGGACAGCCCGCTGGACGAAGAGGCTCTGGCCGAGACGGTCTACCTGAATATCATCAATCAGGCCCAGCGGTATGTCTATATCTATACGCCCTACTTCGCGGTGGGCGAGACCATGCTGGAAGCCCTCAAGGCGGCGGCAAAGCGGGGCGTGGACGTCCGGCTGGTGCTGCCGGGCATCCCGGACAAGAAGCTCATCTTCCGGCTGACCCGCTCCTATTATGTGCCGCTGCTCCGGGCGGGGGTGCGCATCTACGAGTTCACGCCCGGCTTCCTCCACGCCAAGTGCTACGTCAGCGATGACCGCGCCGCCGTGGTGGGCAGCATCAACATGGATTACCGCAGCCTCTTCCTCCACTTTGAGTGCGGGGCGCTGCTGCTCTATAACAGTCAGGTCATTGCTCTGCGGGACGATGTGCTCCGCACCCTGCCAGAGTGCCGGGAAGTGCAGCTGGCCGACTGCCGCACCTCGCTGGCCGGGACGCTGCTGGACAGTGTGCTCCGCCTGCTGAGCCCGCTGATGTGAGCGATACTGCGGTGAAATAAGTGGCAAAGTTCCATAAATCAAATGATATATCGTTTAATATTGATTGTTTGCCAACCTGGCAAAGTTCTCCTGATTGGCAAACTACCTACTTTGCCAGCAAGCCTTAAGTTTGCCAACGTGGCAAAGTTTGATTTGTGACGATAACACGCTGGTATTTTGGAACTTTGCCAGATAACACGTCGGTCTCAGAGCACAGTTGTAAATTTTCTGCGTGGTGCTTGACTTTTGCAGGGAATCGCATATAATAAAGATGGTAAATGTGGAAGCCAATATGTCATTGGCACACCCAAAAGGAAAAGACCCCCTCCCGGAGCTGCTATCTCCGAAAGGGGGTCCTTTTTAGTGCTTACGGCCCTTCAGCCATCCGTCAAGCCACTTACAAATGCAACGGCGACGACCGCCGCCAGTGGCGGAAACAGGGAGGAGCTGTTGGGGCCGCGGCCAGCAGGATGCGAGCGGCAGCGAAGCAGACGCTGGGAGCCGCAACCCGGGTTCCTTTAATAAAACTGGGCGGGGTAGGCCGCAGGACAAGTATAACACAGTTTCCAACAAAAAGATACATAAATAAATAGACTCCTGTCGGGCTATACTACTCCCAAAGAGATGAAAGGGAGCGTAACGCTTATGACACAGAGACAAAAAGCTCTTCTGAGCTGTGCCGTGGCGGCGGCACTGCTGCTGTCCGGTTGCCGCAAAGGCAACAGCGATTCCGGCAGCATGAGCAGTTCGAACGCCATGTCCGGCTCGTCCGGCAGTGCCAGCACCACCCAGACCGGCGGCTGGAAGACCGGCCTCGGCATCCTGACCGAGGCCTCCGACGAGGCCCGCACCGGCACCATCCATACCATCGCCGCCGCCGTCCTGCTGGACGGAGACGGCAAGCTGGCCGACGTGATGCTGGATGAGCTGGAAGTGGAAGTTACCGCCGACGGCAAAGGCGTCGTCACCATGCCCACCGACTACCGCACCAAGCGCCAGAAAGGGGACGACTACCCGCTGGCAGCGGCATCTTCGCTGAAAAAGGGCTGGGCCGAGCAGGCCGATGACTTCGCCGACTACCTCACCGGCATGACGCCCGAGCAGGCATCCATGCTGGAAACGGATAAGGACGGCAAGGCTGTGGACGCCGACCTGTTGTCCGGCTGCACCATCCGGGTGGATAAGTACCGCGACGCTGTGGCGAAAGCCTGCACGAATGCGTCCGCCCTCGGCGCGGCGAAGGGCGACCGGGTGAGTCTCGGCGTGGAGGCGGAGAATGCCTCTTCGGACATCACCGCCACCGACGACAAGGATGTGAACGCAGAAGTTGACCTTACCGTCGTGGCCCTGACTCTGGATGCCGATGGCCGTGTGACCAGCGCCATCGGCGACATGGCAGAGCCTGCGCTGACCATCGCGGCAGACGGCGGCGTCACCGCCCCGGACACCGTCCGCTCCAAGCTTGAGCTGGGCGACAGCTACGGGATGCGGAATGCATCCAGCCTCGGCAAGGAGTGGTACGAGCACAGCGAGGGCTATTGCAGCTACCTCAAGGGCAAGACTGAGAAAGAGGTGGCGGACATCCCTGCCGACGGCTCGGACGCCGACCTCGCGGCCCTCTGCACCATCTCCATCGACGCCCTGCAAAAGGCCGCAGGGGATGCGTTTGAGAATGCGTCATTATAAATTGAACGGAAAGTCTGACCGTCACCGTGAGGTGGCGGTTTTCTTTTTGTCCTTTGTACAAATACACCGAAAACCCGATCGGAAAGGGGCGGTCTGCGGGCAAAACGCGAAAAAATCGGTTTTCCTCTTGCAAAACGGGGCAAAACGCGCTATTCTATAGTCACAGTTTAACAATTTAGCATGGTAAAGCGGTAAAACGAAGCGCTGCTTCTAAAGGAGGAATTTGTATATGAAACGTCTGGTATCTGCTTTTCTGGCCGGTGCGATGGCACTGAGCCTTGCCGCCTGCGGCGGTTCTGCATCCACTTCCACGGCTGCTTCTTCTGCCGCCGCCTCTGCCGCCCCGGCAAGCTCCGTGGCCGCTGACAGCGACCTGGCTTACATCCAGTCCAACGGCAAGATGGTCATCGGCTACACCGTGTATGAGCCGATGAACTACACCGACGCCGACGGCAACTTCACCGGTTTCGATACCGAGCTGGCCACTGCTGTCTGTGAGAAGCTGGGTGTCGAGCCGGAGTTCGTGGAGATCAACTGGGACACCAAGGAGACCGAGCTGGCTGCAAAGAGCATCGACTGCATCTGGAACGGCCTGACCCTGACCGATGACCGCGAGGAGAACATGGCCTGCACCAAGCCCTACGTCAAGAACGCCCAGGTCGTCGTGGTGAAGGAAGGCACCGACTACACCTCCACCGCCGACCTCATCGGCAAGACCGTGGTGGCCGAGGCCGGCTCTGCCGGTGAGACCACCATCACCGAGAACGCCGACCTGTCTCAGGCTGATTTCATCTCCAAGGCTGTTCAGACCGACTGCCTGATGGAAGTCGCCGCTGGTACTGCTGACGCCGCCATCCTCGACCTGACTCTGGCTTCTGCCATGATCGGCGAGGGTACCGACTATGCAAACCTCAAGATGGTGGATGAGCTGAACGTCGAGGAGTACGGCGTGGCCTTCCGCAAAGGCAGCGACGTGGCCGAGGCTGTGGACAACGCTTTCGACGAGCTGAAGGCTGGCGGCACCATGCAGACTCTGGCTGACAAGTACGGCCTGACTCTGGCTGAGTAACTTACATTATAAACGGATAGGTGTAGTGATTCTGTGACTGTGATTTTGGAGCGTCTGACCGGCGCATTCGCGCTCAACTGTGAGCTGTTCTTTCTGACCTTGCTGTTCTCGCTGCCGCTGGGCCTTGTGGTGGCCTTTGGCTCCATGAGCCGGTGCGCACCGCTGCGGGGCGTCGTCAAGACCTTCGTGTGGGTCATCCGCGGTACGCCGCTGATGCTCCAGATCATCGTCATCTACCTTGGCCCCGGCCTGCTGGGCATGACCAACCCCTGGCCCTCCGGCTCTTCGGGCCGTCTGGTGGCGGCGGTGGTGGCTTTTGCCATCAACTACGCCTGCTACTTTTCTGAGATCTACCGCGGCGGCATCGAGGCTGTGCCGAAAGGCCAGACCGAGGCCGGTCAGGTGCTTGGCATGACCAAGAGCCAGATCTTTTTCAAGGTCACGCTCCTGCAGGTCGTCAAGCGCATCCTGCCCCCGATGGGCAACGAGGTCATCACGCTGGTGAAGGATACCTCGCTGGCGAATGTCATCGCCAACAAGGAAATCATCATGATGGCGAAGGAGTACAGCGCCAAGGGCCTTATCTGGCCGCTGTTCTCCACCGCGATTTTCTTCCTCGTCTTTGTCGGCGCACTCACCCTGCTGCTGGACTGGGCCGAGAAAAAGATGGACTATTTCCGCTGCTAAGGAGGATACTGAATTATGGCATTACTCGAAGCCTCCGGCATCGGGAAGAATTTCGGCGAGACGAAAGTTCTCAAGGACATCTCGCTCACACTGGAACAGGGCGAGGCGCTGGCGATCATCGGCTCGTCCGGCTCGGGCAAGACGACGCTGCTGCGCTGCCTGAATTTCCTTGAGCGTCCCGACACCGGCGTCATCAGGGTGAACGGCGAGACCATGTGGGACGCCGCTGACCCTGCCACCCAGCGGGAGAGCGAGGTGCGGAAAAAGCGCCTCCACTTCGGCCTCGTGTTCCAGAACTTCAACCTCTTCCCCCAGTACACCGCGCTGGAAAACGTGATGCTGGCGGGGGAGCTTCTGGCGAAGGAGCAGCCCGACTACAAGGCCAACAAAAAGGCCATCCACGCCCAGCTGGAAGCACAGGCCCGTGACCTGCTGGCCCAGATGGGCCTGTCGGAGCGGGCAGGCCACTACCCCCACCAGCTCTCCGGCGGTCAGCAGCAGCGGGTGGCCATCGCCCGCGCACTGGCACTCCGCCCGGACATCCTCTGCTTCGATGAGCCCACCAGCGCCCTTGACCCGGAGCTGACCGGCGAAGTCCTCCGTGTCCTGCGGGACCTCGCCGACCGAAAGACCACCATGATCATCGTTACCCATGAGATGCACTTCGCCCGCGACGTGGCCGACCGCATCCTATTCATGGACGGCGGCGTCGTGGTGGAGGAAGGCCCGGCCCGCCAGCTCATCGACCACCCCCAGGAGGAGCGCACCAAGCAGTTTTTGGCGCACTACTCTGAATAAGACAGGCTATGGCCCTCCCCGCTCGGGAGGGCTTTTTTGCGCCACTCACGCCGAAAACACCACGATTCGCGCAGTTTTTATTTACATTCTCCGGATTTTTTGGTAAGCTTGTATCGAAAAAGGCGGATTCTTCAAAAGACGAACAGACCAAAGGAGGACAGACTATGAGACTGAAGAGCGCACTCCGGCGGGGCGTGGCCACCGCCGTCATCGCGGGCATCGTGGTGAGTTCCGGCATCCCGGCCTATGCGGCCCGGTGGGACATCGCCAACGGCGACATCACCGTGAAAGCGGGCGACGCCGAAGGAAAGAACAAGGTCTCACAGGGCGAGACCATCGACAAGGACGACACCAACACCGTCATCACCGGCGAGTCGGATAAGAACACCGTCACCATCGACACTTCCAAGGGCGACGTGGACGTCACCTTCGACGACCTGAAGATCGACGTCAGCGGCAAGAAGGAGGGGGATGGCAGCGATGACAGCCCTGTCCAGGAGAGCAAAGCCGCCGTCACCGTGCAGGGCGACCACGATGCGACCATCGAGCTGGACGGCGACAACGAGCTGAAGAGCGGCGGCTATAATGCGGGTCTTGAGAAGAACGAACACGAGTCGAAAGGCACTCTGACCATTAAGGACGACAAGGGCAAGGACGGCTCCCTCACCGCTGAGGGCGGCTTCGGCGGCGCAGGCATCGGCGGCGGCATCGAGAGCACCGGCAGCAACATCACCATCCGGGGCGGCACCATCGAGGCTGTGGGCGGGAGCAACGCGGCAGGCATCGGCGACGGAGCAGGCCGCGCGTCGGACGACACCGACGACCCGAACCCGGGAGACCTCTACATCTGCGGCGACGCCGAGGTGACGGCCAAGGCGGGAAGCCAGATGACGGACGCCAAGGCCCCGGCCATCGGCGGCGGCTACGGCGAAGTACCCACGGAGAACCTTTCTGACGATGAACATAAGGTGACGGGAGGACGGCTGACCCGTCTGAACGCGGACGGCACCGTGATGGAGGGGATGGGCTACGACTACACCTCCACCCCCAAGCCCCAGCCGGACGACGACGAGGACGACGATGATGATGACGTCCCGCCCCCGGCACAGGAGAACGCTCCCGAGCCCCTGCCCGGCGGCATGGTGGTGGGCGGCTTCTTTTCCAGCCGGGTCACCATCCAGCGGTGGGATTCTGCTTTGGCCATTATTGAGAGCACCGACCCCATGGTCGGCAGCGTAAAGGCCGGCGACGCCGGAGAGGTCCTCACCCCGGGGGGTGTGGTGCTTATTGAGAGCGCCGCTCCCCGCTCCACCGTCACCACCGACATCTCCAGTCTCCGGGAGGACGGCGTGGAGGACATCTTCTTCCGCTATGAGGACACCATGACCCACTATAGCGTGGACAAGATGGCCGACGCGGCGGGCGAGGACGCTGACGTGGAGCTGAAGCAGAACAGGGAGGACATCAGCCTCCGGCTGGACGGCGAAACGCGGGACGACCTGTCAGAGCGCTATCTGGAGTGGGTGCCGGTGCAGACGCCAGAGCCGCAGGAGTGGCTGATATTGACCCACGAACTCGCGAAAAAAAGGGACGACCGCCCGAGTTTGGATTGGTGGCTCGAGCCTGAGAGAGAGGAAACGGTAGAGCAAAAAACGAGTGAAGAACTCAGACGTGAACTCGACGAATTACTGAAACAAGAGCGGGAGATGATGGACTTCCAACTCGCGAAAAAAAGGGACGACCTCCCGAGTTTGGATTGGTGGCTCGAGCCTGCGAGAACGGAAACGCCGAGAATCGGGCTTGACGAGTCCCTGAAACAGCTGGCTTACCGATATGAGGACACCGCTCCCGAGGAGGATAAGCCACGGCTTTTCCTGCTGGAAACCACCGTCCCGGATGGCACAAAGTATGTCACTCTGCCGCAGGATGCGAGATGGAAGCACAGCCAGATCGGTGACGACTGGGACGACCTGCCGGATACCCAGGGTGAGATAAAGCTCTGGATACCGGAGGACTTGGGGCAGCCCAAAGAAATAAGCATCTCAAAGGAGAGCCTCTGAGCCGCAGCGACGGCATTGCATGATACACAGAACGAAAGGAGATGTACGATGAGACTGAAGAGCGCACTCCGGCGGGGCGTGGCCGCCGCCGTCATCGCGGGCATCGTGGTGAGCTCCGGCATCCCGGCCTATGCGAAAACATGGGACATCGCCGACGGCGACATTACGGTCAAAGGTGCGAGCGATGAAAGCGGAAACTATAACAATGTCAAGCAGGGTGAAAAGGATTTCGAGAAGGATGAGGGGGAGACCGTCATCACCGGCGAGTCGGATAAGAACACCGTCACCATCGACACCTCCGAGGGCAACGTGGACGTCACCTTCGACGACCTGAAGATCGACGTCAGCGGCAAGAAGGAGGGGGACGGCAGCGGCAAGACCGAGGTGGATGGCAGCGGCAAGACCGAGGGGAACGTCAGCGACGAGACCGAGGGGGACGTCAGCGGTGACAGCCCAGTCGATGCGGGCAAAGCCGCCGTCACCGTGCAGGGTGACCACGATGCCGCCATCGAGCTGGACGGCGCCAACGAGCTGAAGAGCGGCAGCCACAATGCGGGCCTCGAGAAGAATGGCAATGAGTCCTCCGGCAAGCTGACCATCAAGGACGACAACGACACCAAAGGCTCCCTCACCGCCGAGGGCGGCAAAGACGGCGCAGGCATCGGCGGCGGCTACGAAAGCGGTGCCGGAAACATCGAGATCACCGGCGGCACGGTAGAAGCCGTGGGCGGCGAGGGTGCTGCCGGTATCGGCGGCGGTGTGTACGGCCCGGGCCGCGACATCGAGATTTCCGGCGGCAAGGTGTCGGCCACGGGCGGCAGCTACAGCGGCGACCCCCGCCCCGGCGCGGCAGGCATCGGCGACGGCGCGGGTGCGTGGTCTGAGATAGACCCGGATGCGCCGCCCAGCAATCCCAATCACATCATCATCTCCGGCGACGCCGAGGTGGAGGTCAAGGCAGGCGCAAGCACCGGCGGCAAAACTGCGGCCATCGGCGGCGGCATAGTCGGCGAGATCCCCAATGACGCCCTCTCTGACGACGACCACAAGGTGACGGGCGGTAGTCTGACCCGCTACGACCCCGACGGGAAGAAGATGGAGGACTACAGCTACGACCGGCGGACGCCCTCCCAACCGGAGCAGCCGGACAAGCCAGAGCAGCCGGACAAGCCGGAACAGCCAGACAAGCCAGAGCAGCCAGACAAGCCAGAACAGCCCGATGATACCGAGAACGACGAGGACGACGACGAGGACGACGCTCCAAGCGTGCAGGCCGGCGAGGTGCCGGACCGTGTGAAGCAGATGTACGAGACCGTCGGCGTGATCACCCATCTGGATGGCACACAGGAGCTTGGTAATGTGGCCACGGCGGAGTATGACCCGGTCAACAAGGTCCTGAGCTTCGATGCCCACAGCACACTCTTTCGGATGACAGGCGACTCACTGCGGGAGCTTGCAAAGGAGGTCTATGAGCTTCGCATCCGGTTCCTTGATGGGGAAGGGCGGGAGATGGAGGCGGTCATTCCGCTGGCCCGGATCAAAGACTTGGTCCGCTTGAATGGTGCATTCGAACTCGAGCTGTCCCATGAGGGGCTTTATCAATTCCATGTTGTCGGGCAGACGGGATATGATAGAAAAACATTCTCGGATGAGACCGCCCTGCGCCAAAGCGGTAAGGAACTGATCCTCGTGTACCGCGTTGGCGATGAGGAGCAGAAAGCGCAGGAGACTGCCCGGGTGGAGGAGGCGATCGCCCGCCGCAAGCAGGAGAAAGAGCAATGGGGAACGGTCCTCTCCGGTCTGGAAGGCGGCTCCCTGAGCGGACAGCCCGGGCTGACTCAGCCGGGAACGGGCACCGTCGGCGGCGTGACCGACTCCATCGCAGACCCGAAGGTCACCGACATGGGCTCCATCACGGTTCGTCTGCCCGGGAAGTCCGCCCCGGACCAGACGGTGTGGAAGACATTTACCGGTAACATCGTGAAGTTCGTGAGCGGGAAGCAGGACGTCACGCATGACGATTCGGCTGACATCGTGAAGCTCGTGAGCGGGAAGCAGGACGACAAGCAGGAAGACCCGGCCCCCTCCGTCGGTGACCTCAGCGGCCTCCAGACTCTCTCGCCGGACAGCCTCACCACGGTTCAGCAGCCGGAGACAAGCGCCCAGCCATCGGAAACAAGCGCCCAGCAGCCGGAAACAGGCACCCAGCAGCCGGAAGTAAGAGGATGGGTAAAGGACAGTCAGGGTAAGTGGGTATGGCTGTCGGGCCAAGAGAGCGGCCAGCAGCCAAACTGGAAACCAAACTGGAAACCAAACAAATGGGTAACGCTCCATGACTATGGTCCGTGGGATCCCTTTCATGAGTCCGCATATTATGACTTATATTATGACTCCACATATTCTGACTCTGCATGGATGTACGATTATGAAGGCTGAGAGCGTGGGCTGAGAGGGAGCGCGGCGGGAGGGCCTTGCCGCTCCACTGCGCACAATCACCAAAAACCACCGATAGAAAATAGCAATGTTGTACGAAGAAATCTGAGAAAAACCCCTTGCAAAATCACGATGAGCTGAGTATAATACCACTCATGAAACGCAAAACGTCCTGCCCCTCGTCCGGCAGGGCGTTTTTGTCGGTAAAGATCCGGCAAAGAAATGTTAAGTGACCGCCCGGGGAGGGGCTTTGTATGACAAAAGACATGACACAGGGCAGCCCGCTCAAGCTCATCCTTGCCTTTGCGGTGCCGCTGATGCTGGGCAGTCTGTTCCAGCAGTTCTACAATCTGGCCGATACCATCATCGTGGGCCGTTTCGTGGGCGTGGATGCGCTGGCGGCGGTGGGCAGCGTGGGCGGCCTGAACTATCTGGTGCTGGGCTTCGTCAACGGCATCGCCTGCGGCTTCTCCATCCCCATCTCGTGGACCTTCGGCGCGAAGGATTACAGAGAGATGCGGCGCTACACCGCCAATACCGTCTGGCTGAGCCTCTTTTTCGCCGTCGTGCTCACGGTGGTGACGGTGGCCCTGACCCGGGCGGTGCTGGTCTGGACCAACACCCCCGACAACATCATCGACATCGCGGACATCTACATCCGCACCATCTTCTGGGGCATCCCCTTCACCCTGCTGTACAACGTCACCAGCGCCCTCATGCGCGCGCTGGGCGACAGCAAGCGGCCTCTCTATTTCCTGCTGGTGGCCAGCGTGCTGAACATCGGCCTCGACCTGCTCTGTATCCTCATCTTCCGGATGGGGGCGTTCGGTGCGGCCTTCGCCACCGTGTTCAGTCAGGCGGTGGCGGGCATCGGCAGTCTCATCTACATCGGCCGCCACTACCCGGAGCTGAAATGGAGCAGGGAAGAGGGCCGTCTGAGCGCCAGCCACTGCCTCAAGCTCTGCAACATGGGCATCCCTATGGGCCTGCAGTGCAGCATCACCGCCATCGGCAGCGTCGTGCTGCAGGGCGCGGTGAACGGTCTGGGCAGCAGCATCGTGGCCGCGCAGACCGCAGGCAGCAAGGCCGCCCAGTTCCTCTCGGTGCCGCTGGAGAGCATCGGCACCGCCATGACCACCTACGCCAGCCAGAACATGGGCGCTCACGACCTCAAGCGTGTGGACCGGGGCGTCAATACTGCGCTGGGAATTGGCTGCGTCTACAGTGTGGCATCCTTCCTCATCCTGCGTGTGCTGGATGTGCCGCTCATCAGCCTCTTCCTCGAGAGCAGCGAGGTGGAGATCATGGCGAATGCCCGCAGCTTCATCTTCTGGAACAGCGTGTTCTACATCCCGCTGGCCGTCCTTATCATCTACCGCTACACCATCCAGGGCCTGGGCTATTCCGGCCTTGCCATGTTCGCGGGCGTGGCCGAGATGGTCGCCCGTGCCATGGTGGGCTTCTGGTTCGTGCCACTCTGGGGCTACTTTGCGGCCTGCATCGCCAACCCTGTGGCATGGTTCTTCGCCTGCTTCTTCCTCATCCCGGCGTACTTTGCCGTGCGCAATCGGCTGATGAAAGAAAATGCATATGGGGTGGGGGATTAAACCTCGCCTACAGCTCCCCTTCGGGGGAGCTTTTGTTGTATTTACAAATCCCCCCAAAACCGCTATACTATATATAGTTGTGTCAAAACGAGGAGGCGGGACGATGGAGCAGGAGCTGGAACGGCTGGAAGGCACGGTAGAGGACATTATCTACCTGAACGAGGACAACGGCTACACCGTGTTCGAGGTGTCGGGCGGCGGTGTCGTCACCGTTGTGTGCGGCGTGGTGGGAGAGCTCCACGCCGGTGAGAGCGTCGTCTGCCGGGGCAGGTACGAGAACCACGCCACCTATGGCCGACAGTTCCACGCACAGGAGTGCGAGACGGATATGCCCAAAGACCTCGAGGCCGTCTACGCCTTCCTCGCCAGCCGGTCGCTGCCCTACATCGGGGCTCGGACGGCGGATAAGATCATTGACAAATTCGGCGCGGCGGCGCTGGAAGTTATCGCTAACGACCCCGCCCAGCTCACCCTCATCCCGGGCATCTCGGCGGACAAGGCCGACCGCATCCAGCAGGAGTTCAAGCGGATGTTCGGAATGCGGGAGCTCATCGCCTATCTGGCTCAGTTCGAGATCAGCCCCCGCCGGGCGATGGAGGTCTTCCGCACCTTCGGGCCGGGGGCAATGCAGGCCATCCAGCAGAACCCCTACCTGCTCTGCGGGGAGCCGCTGCAGCTGGACTTCCGCCATGCCGACAGCATCGCCCAGTATTACCAGATGGCAGGGGACTGCGCCCAGCGGCTGGAAGCCGCCCTTCTGCGCACCCTGCGCCACAACGCCGGCAATGGCCACACCTGTCTGCCCCGGGCGCAGCTGCTGGAAACGGCGTCGAACTTCATCCACCAGCCCCCCGAAAAGCTGGCGGCGGCGCTGGACAGCTGCATCCAGACCGGGAAACTGGCGGTGCGGATGTTCGACGGCACACCGTATATTTATCTGCCGGATCTGCTGGCCGCAGAGCAGGACATCGCCGACCGTCTGGCCGTGCTGACCAAGCGCGGGAAGCAGACGGCCCACGGCCTCGACAAGAACATCCAAATACTGGAACTGGCGCAGGGCTTTGCTTACGCGCCGCTCCAAAAGGAAGCCATCCGTAAGGCCATGACCGAGAACTGCCTTGTCCTCACCGGCGGCCCCGGCACCGGCAAGACCACCACGGTCAACGCCATCCTGCAGCTGCTCGAGAACGAGGCCGAACGGGTAGCCCTCTGCGCTCCCACAGGCCGCGCCGCCAAGCGTCTGAGCGAGCTGACGGGCCGGAAAGCCTCCACCATCCACCGTCTGCTGGAAGTGGACTACACCGGCGGTGTGGTCAGCTTCATCCACAACGACAAGAACCTGCTCAAGTGCGACGTCGTTATCCTCGACGAGATGAGTATGGTGGACGTCAAGCTGTTCCAGGCCCTCATTGCGGCACTGCGGTACAGCTGCCGTATTATTATGGTAGGCGACGCCGACCAGCTGCCCAGCGTCGGCCCGGGCAATATCCTCGGCGAGATCATCCGCTCCGGGCTGGTGCCGACGGTCTGCCTCAACGAGATATTCCGGCAGGCCGCTCAGAGCCTCATCGTGGAGAACGCCCACCACATCATCTCGGGTGAACCGCTGAAAAAGGGCGGAAAGACGGACGATTTCTTCTTCCTCGAAGCCGACGGCGACGCAGCCCAGAAGCTGGTCTGCGACCTTGTGACCACCCGTCTGCCCCGCAGCTACCAGTTCGACCCGGTGAAGGATATTCAGGTGCTCTGCCCCACGAAGCTCGGCCCCACCGGCACCCAGGCCCTCAACGCGGAGCTGCAGGCCATGCTCAACCCGCCAAAGAAGGGCAAGCCGGAGCTGCAGAGCGCGGCCCGGGTCTTCCGGGTGGGGGACAAAGTGATGCAGGTGCGCAATAACTACGAGATAACGTGGCAGCGCATCGGCGGGGAACAGGGTGTGGGCGCCTACAACGGCGACATCGGCATGGTGGAGTCCATCGACGTGCGCAGCCGCTCCATGGTGGTGCGGATGGACGACCGGCGGCTGGTCTACCCGGCGGAGAACCTCAACGAGCTGGAAATTGCGTATGCCATCACGGTACACAAAAGCCAGGGCAGCGAGTTCCCGGCGGTCATCCTCCCGGCGGCGCAGGTGCCGCCCCGCCTGTGCTACCGCAACCTCTTCTATACCGGCGTCACCCGCGGGCGGAAGCTCTGCATCGTGGTGGGCCGGCGGGACGTGGTGAACCGGATGATGTCCAACATCCGCCAGAACCTGCGCTACAGCGGCCTGGCTGCCCTGCTGGCCCAGGCTCTGCCCCCGGAGCAGGGGAAGCTTTAAGGGTTTCTTTTTGGATACACCTGTGTTATACTATAATGTGTTTTGATGACCCGCGCCCGGAGATGGGCGATGGAAATAGAGAATGGGCAGCAGAGAAAGGAAATATCACAACTATGGCACAGAACGACATCGGTATCGATCTTGGTACGACGACCATCATCATCGCGCAGGAGGGGCAGGGCGTTGTGCTCAACCAGCCCAGCGTGGTGGCGGTGGATACCCGCAAGAACTGCGTGCTTGAGGCCGGCGACAAGGCCCTTGCAATGGTGGGCCGCACGCCCAACTACATCTCCGCCATCTTCCCGCTGAAGGATGGCGTCATCAGCGACCACACCATGACCCGGGAGCTCATCTGCCGCTTCGTCAATCAGGTCTACAGCTCCCACATGGTCAAGCCCCGTGTGGCCGTCTGTGTGCCTGCCGCCATCACCGGCATCGAGAGCGACGCTGTGGTGGAGGCCGTCATGGCTGCCGGTGCGCGTCAGGTCTACCTCATTGATGAGCCTATCGCCGCAGCTCTCGGCTCCGGCATCGACATCACCGTGCCGGACGGCCGGATGATCATCGACATCGGCGGCGGCACCACCGACATCGCCGTGCTGAGCCTCGGCGGCAAGGTCAAGGCCACCAGCGTCCGCGTGGCAGGCAACCACTACGACGAAGAGATCCTGAAGTTCGTGCGCAACAAGTTCAGCATCGCCATCGGCCAGCGCACCGCTGAGAACCTGAAAAAGAACGTGGCCTGCTGCCCCCAGAAGGCGGATTTCAACGAGACCATGGAGATCAAGGGCCGCAGCCTGCTCACCGGCCTGCCCGTGCGTGTCAATGTCTCCACCGCCGACCTCTACGAGCCGGTCATGCGCCTGAGCGAGCAGATCGGCACCGCCGCCCATCAGGTGCTGGAAAAGACTCCTCCGGAGCTGGCCGGCGACATCTACCGCAACGGCGTCGTCCTCACCGGCGGCGGCGCACAGCTCCACGGCCTGCCTGAGTACCTGAGCCAGGAGCTGAAGGTGGAAGTGACCGTCTCGCCTGACCCCGTCAACTGTGTCGCGCTGGGTACGGCCATGAGCCTGCGTCTGGGCGACAAGCTGGAGACCGGCTTCATGGACGCCACCCCCCGCATGGGCCGCCGCTGAGAGGAAAGTGCTGTTCACAGAACCGTGAAAAACAATATGATTTTTGTTCATAGTTGTTGAATCGACCCGGAAAATATTGTATAATATCTTCAAATCGCTTTTTGCCGCCCGCCCCCCGGGCGGCAAAGAAAAAAGTAAATAGGAGGAAGACCATGGATTTAGGTTATGATGTGATCGTTACCATAACCGGTATTGTGCTGGTGTTTCTGATCCTCGTCCTGCTGATGGCCATCATCACGCTGGAGGGCAAGATCTTTGACGCCATGAACGGCAAGAAGGCAGCTGCCAAGGCTGCTTCTGCTGCAAAACCGGCTGCTCCTGTGAAACAGGCCGCTGCGCCCGCTCCTGCAAAGGCTGCTGCCCCGCAGGTCGAGGCCGGTATCCCCGGCGACGTTGTGGCAGCCATCATGGCAGCCATCTACTCTATGGGCAACGGCAAGTATGTGCTGAAGGCAGTCCGCCGCGGCAAGAATGGCTGGGGCAAGGCTGGCGTCAACGACACCACCGCACCCTTTTAACACAGGAGGAAAAACATGACTCAGTTTATTGAGACTCTGGTCGGTATTTTCCAGAGTTCCGGTTTTGCCAAGTTCGGTGAGCCGGGCGGCTGGCTGTACGCAGTGATGATCTGCGTGGGCTGCTTCCTGCTCTACCTCGCTATCGTCAAAGAGTTCGAGCCTCTGATCCTGCTGCCCATGGCTTTCGGCATGATCCTGGCCAACCTCCCCGGCAGCGGCGTCATCCACATGCAGTACTTCGTCGGTGACGGCCTCGAGCACCCGATGTGGGTCGAGATCCTGAACAACGGCGGTCTGGCCGATATGCTCTATATGGGCGTCAAGCTGGGCATCTACCCGCCGCTGATCTTCCTCGGCATTGGCACCATGACCGACTTCGCACCCCTGATCTCCAACCCCAAGAGCCTGCTGCTGGGCGCTGCCGCTCAGTTCGGCATCTTCGGCACTTACATGGGCGCTCGCCTGCTGGCCGCTACCGGTCTGGTGGACTTCACCCAGAAGCAGTCTGCCGCCATCGCCATCATCGGCGGCGCAGACGGCCCTACCGCTATCTTCGTCACCTCCCGTCTGGCTCCTGAGCTGCTGGGCTCCATCGCCGTCGCGGCCTACAGCTACATGGCTCTGGTGCCTGTTATCCAGCCGCCTATCATGAAGGCTCTGACCTCCAAGAAAGAGCGTACCGTCGTGATGAAGCAGCTGCGCACCGTGACCAAGACCGAGAGGGTCATCTTCCCCATCATGGTCACCATCATCGTTTCTCTCATCGTGCCGGATGCCGCCGTTCTGGTCGGTATGCTGATGCTGGGCAACCTGATGAAGGAGTGCGGCGTCGTGGACCGTATCCAGAAGACCGCCGGTAATGAGCTGATGAACATCATCACCATCTTCCTGGCTCTGTCTGTTGGCTGCACCACCTCTGCAAACACCTTCCTGAACAGCCGCACCCTGTTCATCATCGTGCTGGGCCTCATCGCATTCTCCTTCGGCACTGCTGCCGGTGTTCTCTGCGGCAAGGTCATGTATATCCTGACCGGCGGTCAGGTCAACCCCCTGATCGGTTCCGCTGGCGTTTCCGCTGTGCCTATGGCTGCCCGTGTTTCTCAGAAGGTCGGCCAGAGCGAGAACCCCTCCAACTTCCTGCTGATGCACGCAATGGGCCCCAACGTGGCCGGTGTTATCGGCTCTGCCGTCGCTGCTGGTATCCTCATCAACATCTTCGGCTAAGCATTTCCTGAAATTTCCGCTCCATCGTGGTATTGACCGCGGTGGGGCGGTTTTTTGTTTGCATTGTTTTTATGTACAACTTTTTTGAAATGTGATATACTATATTTTAAGTGATATATCCAGAAATGATTGAAAAGAACAGGTGAAACAATGGCAACAGATCTCGCACAACAATTCTGCGCTTTGCGTGATACGTATATCGAAAAGCAGTTCGGACGCCTGAACGATATGCAGCGGGAGGCGGTGTTCACCACCAACGGCCCTCTGCTCATCCTCGCGGGTGCAGGCAGCGGAAAGACCACCGTGCTGGTCAACCGCATCGCCAACCTCATCCGCTTCGGCTCGGCCCACGGCTCCAGGTGGACGCCCCGGGAGGTGACGGAGGACGATGTGAAAGCCCTGCGCACTGCCATCATGACCGGCACCGATGCCCCGTCGTGGCTGGACGGGATGCTGCGGAAGGACGCCGTCCGGAGCTGGAACGTCATGGCCATCACCTTTACCAACAAGGCCGCCGGTGAGTTGAAAGAGCGCCTGCGCCGGATGCTGGGCGGGGAAGAGGGCGACGAGGTGTTCGCCTCCACGTTCCACTCGGCCTGCGTCCGCATTCTCCGCCGCTGGGCCGAGGAGATCGGCTACCCCCGCAGCTTTACCATCTACGACAGCGACGACTCCCAGCGTGTCATGAAGACTGTGTACAAAGAGCTGAGCGTGGACGACAAGTTCTTCCCGGTCAAAAGCGCCATCAACCAGATGAGCCGCTGGAAAGACCAGCTCATCAGCCCCGCCGAGGCCCTGAAGACCCCGGCCCGGGACACGAAGGGCGCCCTTGCGGCCAAGGTCTATGCCGCCTACGAAAAGAAGCTCAAGGAGGCCGGTGCTTTCGACTTCGACGACCTCATCTACCAGACGGTCATCCTGCTGTCGGAGCACGAGGACGTGCGGGAGTTCTACCAGAACAAGTACAAATATCTGCTGGTGGACGAGTATCAGGACACCAGTGTGGCTCAGTTCCGGCTCGTGAGCCTGCTCACCGGCCCGGAGAAAAATATCTGCGTCGTGGGCGACGACGACCAGAGCATCTACCGCTTCCGCGGCGCGACCATTGAGAACATCCTCAACTTCGAGCGCATCTATAAAGGCACCAGGACCATCCGACTCGAGCAGAATTACCGCTCTACGTCAAATATCCTGAATGCCGCCAACTGTGTCATCCAGCACAACACCGAGCGCAAGGGCAAGACCCTCTGGACCAAGAACGGCGAGGGCGACAAGGTGCAGGTCTACACCGCCGAGAACGAGCAGGACGAGGCCAGCCATATCGCGGACGTCATCGGCCAGCACCTCAAAGAGGGCGGACATCTGGCCGACCACGCCATCCTCTACCGGATGAACGCCCAGTCGGCCCCCATCGAAAGCTATTTCACCCGTGCGGGCATCCCGCATAAGATCGTGGGCGGCCAGCGCTTCAATGACCGCAAGGAAGTCAAGGACATCCACTCCTATATGTCCATCGTGGCGAACCCCCGGGATGATGTCCGACTTCGTCGGATCATCAACGAGCCTGCGCGCAAAATCGGCACAACGACCATCGAAGTCATCGCGGATTTGGCGGCTCAGCAGGGCATCAGTATGCTGGATGTCATCTCCCATGCCGACCAGTACGCCAAGCTCAGCCGCGCCATCGCGCCGCTGTTCAAGTTCTGGGACATCTACCAGAAACTGCAGGAATCGCTGGAAACGAAGACGCTGGATGAGTTCGCTTCCGATGTCATCGAGATCACCGGCTACCGCGCCATGCTGGAAGCCGACGCCGCCAAGGGTCACGAGGATGCCGCCGACCGTCTGCAGAACCTCGGCCAGCTGGTCAACAACGTCAAGAGCTACTGCGACCAGCACGGCGAAGAGGCCTCGCTGGAAGGCTATCTGGAGGACATCGCCCTCATCAGCGACATCGACAGCTACAACGAGAGCGCCGACCAGGTGGTGCTGATGACCATCCACTCGGCCAAGGGCCTTGAGTTTCCCTATGTATTCCTCATTGGCATGGAAGAGGGCGTCTTCCCCAGTGAGATGAGCAAGTATTCCGAGGCTGACCTCGAGGAGGAACGCCGCCTGGCCTATGTCGGCATCACCCGCGCCAAGAAGGAGCTTTACATCTCCAACAGCGTCACCCGGATGCTCTATGGCCGCACCCAGCGCAACGAGCCCAGCCGCTTTCTCCGGGAAATCGAGCCGGAGTACATCGAAGAGACCCGCAGCCCGGTGCTGGAACAGCGCTCCCGTCTGGGCGGCTGGGGCAGCGGTTACGGCAGCGATACCGTGCCGGGCGGTGCGTCGGGATACTCCGGCCCCTCCGGCTGGGGGCGTTCGGCCTCCGGTTACGGCTCGGGCTATGGCAGCCGCAGCGGCTATCTGAATAAAGAATATAACGCATCAATGTCCAATAACCGAGGCTTTGGCTCCGATTATGCGGGCCGGGGAAGTGCTTCGTCGGGTCATGGCGGCTGCAGCTCCGGTTCGGGAAGCAGCGGCTTCGGCTCTGGCTATGGCCGTCCGGCAGCGTCCAAAGCGCCGGTCAAACCCGCAGGCGGCGGTGTGACGTCTTCGCCCCGTCCGGCAGCGGCATCCACCGGCCCCAAACACTATGAGCCGGGCGACATCGTGGAGCACAAGGTCTTCGGGCGCGGCAAGGTGCTGAAAGTCAAGCCCGCCGCCGGCGACCAGATCGTGGAGATCAGCTTCGAGAAGGTGGGCGTGAAAAAGACCATGGCCAACTTTGCGCCCCTTGTGAAGATAACGACGGAGGAATGAGAAAAAATGATGACTGTCCGATTGATAGCACATACGCCGGAGCCGGAGAAGGTCGTGGCGGCCGCGGCGAAGCTCTGCTACTCCGACGCCCACATCACCGACCTGCTGGACGGGCTGGATGAGGAAAAGACTGCCCGCTTCCTGACCATGCTCAGCGATTTGGGCCACGCCAGCCCCATCGAGCACGCAAGCTTCACCTTCGGCATCGAGGGAGTCAGCCGTACCCTGCTGGCTCAGATCACCCGTCACCGCATCGCGTCCTTCAGCGTCCAGAGTCAGCGGTACGTCCGTCTGGACGATTTCCGCTATGTCATCCCGCCCGAGATCGAGGCCATCCCCGAGGCAAAGGCGGCGTTCATCGAGAGCATGAACGAGGACGCCAGGCGCTACCTCGACCTCGTGCAGAAGCTGGAAGACGGCCACACCGCCCGCCTGATGGCCGAAGGTCTGCCCGAAAAGCAGGCCCGGGCCAAGGCTTCCAAGCAGGCCAACGAGGATGCCCGCTTTGTCCTGCCCAACGCCTGCGAGACCAAGATGGTGGTGACCATGAACGCCCGCAGCCTGCAGAACTTCTTCCACCTGCGCTGCTGCAGCCGCGCCCAGTGGGAGATACGGCAGCTGGCCGAAGAGATGCTGCGGCTGGTCTACCCGGTGGCACCCCATATCTTCCGCACCGCCGGCCCGGCCTGCGTGTCCGGCCCCTGCCCGGAAGGCAAGATGTGCTGCGGCCGCACCGCCGAAGTCCGCGCCCAGTACGCCGCGCTGAAAGGGGAGAAGGCAGAATGAGCAAGGGCAGGCTTCTTGTCATCGAAGGGCTGGACGGCTCTGGCAAGGCCACTCAGGCAAAGCTGCTGGCCTCCCATCTGGCCGAGAGCGGCTGCAAGGTGATGGAGATCACCTTTCCGGACTACGAGAGCGATTCCAGTGCGCTGGTGAAGATGTACCTCTCTGGTCAGTTCGGCGACAAACCCGACGACGTCAACCCCTATGCGGCGTCCAGCTTCTATGCGGTGGATAGGTACGCCAGCTATAAGACCAAGTGGGGCAGCTTCTACGAGGCGGGCGGCATCGTCATTGCCGACCGCTACACCACGTCGAACGCGGTGCATCAGTGCTCCAAGCTCCCGCCGGAGCAGTGGGACGACTTCCTCCGCTGGGCCTTTGACTACGAATACAGGCTGCTGGGCCTGCCCGCGCCGGACGCTGTGGTGTACTTACAGGTAGACCCCGCCGTGAGCCAGAAGCTCATGACCGGCCGCTACCACGGCGACGAGAGCAGGAAGGACGTCCACGAAAAGGACATCGAATATCTGGCCCGCAGCCGCCGTGCCGCCGAGTACTGTGCGGCGCATTTGGGCTGGGCCACCGTCCATTGCACGGAAAATGGAGCCATGCGCACCATCGAGGATATTCAGGCCGAGGTGCGGGCGCTGGCGGAAAAAGAACTCGGATAACCGCGAAAATGGGAGGGATACTATCAATGTATCGTTTGATGCAGCCGTCGGATGAGGCGGCAGTCGTGGCACTGTGGCAGAAAGAACGCGGCGACAGCGCCGAGTTCATCAAGACTGCTCTGGAAAAGTTCGCCGGGGCGGAAAATATCTACGTCGCTGAGGAAAATGACGAGATAGTCGCTGCGGCGCTGGCGGTCCCCGTCACCCTCAAGGGACGCAGCGGCAGTTACCTCTACGGCCTCTGCGGGCAGGGAAGCCTGCTTCTGGCAGGACTCGTGGACTATCTCTGTGCGCAGCAGAAGCTGCGGGGCGCGGGCTTCACCGTGGCCGTTCCGGCCGGACAGGAGCAGGCCGCGCTGCTGGAAAGCAAGGGTTTCCAGCGGGCCTTTGCCCTCCGCTGTCTGCCCCGGGAGGTGTCCCGCAACCTGTGGAGTCAGGCGGAATTCGACTCCGTGACGGCCCGCAAGCTCTGTGAGCTGCGGGAGCGCTTCTATCCCGATACCGTCCAGTTCCCGCCGGAGCGGATGGCCGTCGTGCTGACCGACCTCTACGCCCGGGGCGCGACCATCGTGTCCAGCGAGAAGGGCTACGGCATCTACTTCCGCCGGGAGGACACCCTCTATTTTGTGGAGCTGATGGCCGAAGACGACCGTTCCGCCGAGGTGCTGATGGAAGCGGCCCGGGAGAAGGAAGTCATCGTGGAGCGCGCTGTCATCACAGTGGGTGCGGCTCAGAACCTTTTCCTCGGCGAAGGCACCCGGCAGGACTACGGCATGATACGGTTCGACGCGGAGCCTTTCGATGTGGAAGAAAGCTATATGCGGCTGATGATGGAAAGCTGAACGGAATGGTAAAGGAGTGTGTACATGGCACACGATGCAAAACATAAAAAAAGCAGAAAAGGCGGCGCAGCGAAAAGGATTCTGATCGTGCTGCTGATCCTGGTACTGGCGGCGGGCGGCTGTCTGCTGGCCATCCGAAAAGAGATCAACGGCAGTGCTTCCGCTGGCAAAACGGTGAGTGTGAGCATCCAGCAGGGCAGCGGCGTGGCAGCCATCGCCCAGAAGCTCAAGACGGCGGGCGTCATCAAGTACCCCCACGTCTTCCGCTGGTATGCAGGCAAACAGGGCGCGGCAGGCAAGCTCCAATACGGTGAGTTCGACCTCGCCCCCGGCAGCTCCTACGACGACATCATCGAGGCACTTTCCACCTACGCGAAGGCCGACAGTGTCCGGCTGACCTTCCCCGAGGGTACGACGGCCATCGCCATTGCGAAAAAAATGGAGGATGCCGGGCTGTGCAGCGCCGAGGACTTCCTCAAGGAGGCCAACACCGGTGATTTCAGCCAGTACAGGTTCTGGCAGTACGTCCCCGACGACAAGGACGCCCCGGACCGCTTCCTCAAGTGCGAGGGTTATCTTTTCCCGGATACCTACGATTTCCTGAAGGATGACACCGTCCATCATTACGTTGAGACGTTCTATTCTCACTTCGACAAGCAGATCACCGATGAGATGTATGCCGAGATGGAAAAGCAGGGGATGACCCTCTCCGAGGTGGTCACTCTGGCGTCCTTCGTGCAGGAGGAGGCCGGCAACGATCAGGACGATAATGTGGCGCAGGTGTTCCGCAACCGTCTGGCCGAGGGTTCACCCTACCCCAAATTGCAGAGCAACACCTCCAGCCACGTCCAGAGCGACGCCGACAACAACTACCTCTGGAACTGGGTCGCGCCCTACTACGGCGGCTGGGACAGCATCCCGGAGAACATTCTGGAAGCCTACGACACCTACGCCTGCACCGGCCTCTCCGCCGGCCCGATCTCCAACCCCGGCATCGCGGCCATCCGTGCAGCGCTTGACCCGCAGCCCGACGATGAGGCGAAGGATGCCTATTTCTTCGTCACGGACCTTGCCGGTCACTACTACTACGCCCGCACCTACGCAGATCACCAGAAAAACTGCGATGAGGCGGCGAAAGTTAATAAAAGTATGAAGTAAAAGAGGAATACCATGTTACAGATACCGGAACTTCTGGCCCCGGCAGGCGACCTCGAGCGCCTGCGGTATGCCATCAACTACGGCGCGGACGCCGTTTACTGCGCTCTGCCCGAGTTCGGGATGCGCTCTGCACCCACCAACTTCACCCCGGAGCAGCTGAGCGAGGGCGTCATCTATGCCCACGCCCGGGGCCGCAAGGTCTACCTGACCATGAACACCCTGCCCACCAACGAGGAGGCTGACCGTCTGCCTCAGGCCATCAAGGACGCTGCCGCCGCCGGTGTGGACGCCTTCATCGTGGCCGACCTCGGCGTGTTGGACGCCTGCAAGACGTTCGCGCCCGACATCGACGTCCATATGTCCACCCAGACCGGCATCACCAACTGGGCCGCTGCCCGCGCCGCCTACAATATGGGCGCGAAGCGGGTGGTGCTGGCCCGGGAGATGACCCTGCAGGACATCGCCACCCTCCGCGACAAGACCCCGCCGGAGCTGGAAATTGAGGCTTTCGTCCACGGCGCCATGTGCATGAGCGTCTCGGGCCGCTGCCTGCTCTCCAACTACATGGCAGGCCGCGACGCAAACCGCGGCCAGTGCGCCCAGCCCTGCCGCTGGAAGTACTATCTCAGCGAGGAGACCCGCCCGGGGCAGCTCTATGAGATCGGCGAGAACGAGAACGGCAGCTACATCCTCAACGCCAACGATATGTGTACCGCGCCCTTCCTCGACCTCATCTGCAACGCGGGCGTGGACAGCCTCAAAATCGAGGGCCGCGCCAAGACTTTCTACTACGTCGCCAGCGTGACGGCGGCCTACCGCCGCGCCCTCGACCAGTATCTGGCCGACCCGATGAACGAGAACTTCGAGCTGCCGGAAGAGGTTTTGGCTGAGCTGACCCGCACCAGTCACCGCCACTATTCGCCCGGCTTCTACTTTGGCCGGGAGCAGGCCCGTCAGGCTACCGACAGCGCTACTTACATCCGCGAGTGGGAGTTTGTCGGTACGGTGGACGGCTGGGAGAACGGCGTCGCCAGCTGCCAGCAGCGGGGCAAGTGGAGCCTCGGCGACACGCTGGAAGTGCTCTGCCCGGATGGCCGCAGCATCCCGCTGAACCCCGAGTGGATAAAGAATGAGGCCGGTGAGCTGGTGGAGTCCACGCCCCACGCGATGGAGCGCTATACCATCCCCACCCCGGAGCTGCCGCCTATGAGCCTGCTGCGCCGGAAAGTCTGAGAATCAAAAGCAAAGCCGCCTGTCATTCGTTGAATGACAGGCGGCTTTTATCGTTTATCTCTATTATTCCGGCTTGACCTGCAGCTCCTGCTCGCAGTAGATGCAGCGATACTTGCCGTTGGAGCTCAGCTCGAAGATCTGGTCACACTCTTCCTCGATGGAGGAGATGCAGCGGGGGTTCTTGCACCGCACGATGTTGACCAGACGCTTGGGGGGCTGGGGCTTTTCCTTCTTGACAGCCTTGCCGTTCTCGATGACGGTCACGCTGATGTCGGGGTCGAGATAGGCCAGCACGTCGAGGTTGAGCCAGGATGCGTCGCCCTCCACCTTGATGATGTCCTTCCGGCCCGACTCTGCCTTGTGGCTGCGGGCGTTCTGGATGAGGGCCACGCTGGAGGTGCGGTTGCCCTTGATGCCCAGCAGGTCCATCAGGCCGATGGCCGTGCCTGCCTTGATATGGTCGATGACGATACCGTTCTGAATTTCATCAATGTTCAGCATCTCAGTTGCCCTCCTTTTCAGCCTTGGGGTCCTTGAGGCCCAGCAGTGTCATGATCAGCGCCATGCGGATGTAGACGGCGTTCTGCACCTGCTCAAAGTAGGCGGCGCGGGGGTCGTCGTCCACGTCCAGCGTGATCTCATTGACGCGGGGCAGGGGATGGAGCACGGCCATGTCAGGCTTGGCAAGGGCCATCTTCTCTTTGGTGAGGATATAGCTGTTCTTCAGACGGACATAGTCTTCCTCGTTGAAGAAACGCTCCTTCTGGACGCGGGTCATGTAGAGGATGTCCAGCTCGGGCATGGACTCCTCGAGGTTGCGGGTCTCCTTGTAGGGGATGTGGTTGGCCTCGAGCACGTCGGTGATGATGTAGTCCGGCACCCGCAGCTCCTCGGGGCTGATGAGGACGAAGCGGATGTTCTCACAGCGAGCCATGGTCTTGATGAGAGAGTGGACGGTGCGGCCAAACTTGAGGTCGCCGCACAGGCCGATGGTCAGGTCGTTCAGACGGCCCTTGCGGCGGCGGATGGTCATCAGGTCGGTCATGGTCTGGGTCGGGTGCTGGTGGCCGCCGTCGCCTGCGTTGATGACAGGGATGCGGGAGTACCGGCTGGCCCGCAGCGGTGCGCCCTCCTTGGGGTGGCGCATGGCCACGATGTCGGCATAGCAGGAGACGACGCGGATGGTGTCGGCCACGCTCTCGCCCTTGGATGCACTGGAGACGGTCTCGCTCGGGAAGCCGAGGACATGTCCGCCGAGGTTCAGCATCGCGGCCTCAAACGAAAGACGGGTACGGGTGGACGGCTCGTAGAACAGAGTAGCCAGCTTTTTGTGGGCGGCCACGTCCTGATAGGCAGCCGGGTCGGCGCAGATGCGGTCGGCCAGGTCCAGCAGAGAGGTGATCTCCTGCTGACTGAAATCCAACGGATCGATTAGATGACGCATATTCTTTTGTTTCCCTCCGTCAAAGAAGCTTTCGAAGAATCGAGAAGTCGAAGAAGTTCGTGTAGTAGCTCAACGAACGCATGACGGGATGGCAGAGCCGGTTGTAGCATATCTCATCCAGCAGAAGCATGGCCTCGCCCGGGGCCAGACGCATGGCAGCCCGGATGGGCTCGTCGCCGCAGCTGGCCTTGAGATGGGCCACATTGGAGGCCACCTGCTGGCGGCACTCCCGCTCCAGAACATCGAATATGTCACCCGACAGGTCGATGCGGGTGTAGTCCCGGTTCCCAAACAGGGCGCGGGGCAGGTAGTCGATGGAGTAGATGACGGGGGTGGTGTCGGCGAGGATGCGCTTCTTGATGCAGATGACATCGTCGCCGGGCTCGATGGCCAAATCACGGGCCAGCTCTTCGCCTGCGCGGACGGGGTAGATCTGGATGCCGTCGGCGTGGGGGTAGCTGCCAAAGCTGCGGATGAGCGGGTAATACTCCAGCTTCTGGTCCAATCGGCTGCGCAGGTTCAGGACACTTCGGTTGACCACTGTGCCGATGCCGCGCACCCGCTCGATGTAACCCGCACGCTCCATCTCGCTCAGCGCATCGCGGATGACGGTGCGGCTGACGCCGAGTTCGGCGGCAAGGTCTACCTCGGCGGGCAGACGGTCAGTCTGTGCATAGCGGCCTGTGCGCAGTTCCTCCAGCAGAGCGCTGACGATGCGGTCGCTGATGACAGCACCACCCAGGCGGCTGGAAGGGGATAAGCTGGAATCTCTCATGGTTCGTTTCCTCCGGTACACGGGCAGGGCGGCCCTGCCTGGACTTCCGAAAAAGCTGTGCCTGAGCACAAAAGCTTTTCCTGCAAATATTATAGCATAAATTGACAATGATTCAAACGGCATTTATACTGGAATCAGCCGGAAAGTATGATTTTATTTTGGAGGGATAGAGCAAGAATGGAAATTCTTCTGCACAAAGTGTGCGGCCAGCCCGGAAGCCGCACCATGACCCTGCGCGCTGCCGGGCCGGAGGATGCCGCCGCCTTTTACGCCTTGCAGAACGAGGTGCGGGCCGCGATGCCCCACCCGGAGCAGTTCGTACCCGACACGCTGGAAAACATCGCCCGTTACCTGAAAGAGGACCTGTGCATCGGCGGGTGGGACGGCGGGCGGCTGGGGGCCTACTTCATCCTGCGGTACTGCGGGCAGGACGCGCACAACTATGCCGCCTTTATGGGCATCCCGCGAGAAGAGTGGGACGGCTGGGCCAACGCCGACAGCGCCATCGTCCACCCCGACTACCGGGGCAACGGTCTGCAGCGGAAGCTGCTGGAAGCGGCGCTTACCCTGCTCCGTCCGGGCATCGTGGGCATCGGGGCCACCGTCAGCCCGGAAAATCAGTACAGCCTCAACAACGCCCTGGCCAGCGGCTTTGAAATCGTCTGCCGCCGGGAGATGTACGGCGGGTATGACAGGTATCTGCTGGCGAAGGCCCTCTCCGTCACCTTCGGTGACACTGCCCGGGTTGCGGCTCCCAGCGTCTGCTTCTCTGCCGCTCGCATCCTTGCTGGCCGCTGCCCCAACAGCTCCTCCCTGTTTCCGCCGCTGGCGGCGGTCGTCGCCGTTGCTCCCGAAGGGAGAGGCACTGGCGTGTCGGTCAAGCCCATGCTAGACGAGTAAAGCTTAATTTGTATCGCAAACAGTAGTGCCCTGCTACCAAGGCTAGCAGCAGCTTGACAAGGAACATGGTTCCGTAGCTGCTGCCCTCTGTAGCAGGGCACTATTTTTTGCGTTATATCAGGCTTCCGGCGGCCAGCTCAGAGTTGACCGGCCTGCCAAAGGCTCTCCCTCTGGGAGAGCTGGCGCGGAGCGCCTGAGAGGGCAAGGACGCTGCCAAACAGCTCTTGCACTGCGATCGTATCGCTCTGACAAAGAGCCTGCTTACCGCTGTGCAGCAGCTTTAAGGTTCTCGTTCATCTTATGCCGTACCACCAGCAGGCAGGCCAGATGCACCAGTGTAGTGAGGATCCAGCTGACGGGGTAGCTGAGGTAAAGCATCGTGGTGGTGTGGAACAGCTGGAAGATGGTGGCGATCCAGACGAGGCGGAGCAGACAGCTGCCCACGAGGCTGACCACCATCGGCAGGACGGAGTAGCCTCGGCCGCGCAGACAGCTGGCCAGAACATCCATGCCGCCGCAGAGCAGATAGGTGGTGCAGATGATGTGCATACGGGCCAGACCGGCGGTCACCACGACCTCATCGGAGGAGTAGAAGTGGAGCAGCGGTTCGCCCAGCAGGGAAGCACCGCCGCCCAGCACGAGGCCGGTGACGATGGAGCAGAGCAGGCAGTTGCGCATGACGCGGTCCAGGTTGTCGTACCGGCGGGCGCCCATGTTCTGGCTCGTGAAGGTGACAGCAGCCTGGGCGAAAGCGTTCATGGCGGTATAGACGAAGCCCTCGAGGTTGGAAGCGGCAGAGTTGCCGGCCACGACGATGGAGCCGAAGGAGTTGACCGCCGACTGGATGACGACGTTGGAGAGGCTGAACACGGTGCTCTGCAGACCGGCAGGCAGGCCGATGCGCAAGATCTGGCCCAGAACCCCCGCATGGAAGCCCAGATGGCCGAGGTCGAGGTGGAGCGGGCCTTTCTCCTTCACGAGCAGGGCCGTGACCATGCAGGCGGAGACGGTCTGGCTGATGATGGTAGCCAGAGCGACGCCCGCCACGCTCATGGAGAAGAGGATGACGAACACGAGGTTCAGCACCACATTGATGACGCCTGCCACGGCCAGACAGAACAGAGGCCGCCTGGTGTCGCCCACGGCGCGCAGGAGGGCCGAGCTGAAGTTGTACAGCATGGTCATGGGCATACCGATGAAGTATATCTTGAGGTAGAGGGTGGACAGGCCGATGACGTCCTCCGGGCAGCTCATCAGCTCCAGCAGGACGCGGGCGGCGAAAAAGCCCACCACGGCCAGCAAGAAGCCGCTGACAAGGCCCAGCGCCACGGAGGTCTGGACGGTGTTGCGGACGCCCTCATCGTCCTTCGCGCCGAAGCAGCGGGCCGCAACGACGTTCGCGCCCAGCGACAGGCCCACGAACAGGTTGACCAGCAGGTTGATGAGCGCACCGTTGGAGCCGACAGCGGCCAGCGCCGTGCTGCCCGCAAAGCGTCCTACGACGACGACATCGGCTGCGTTGAACAGCAGCTGCAGGATGCTGGATGCAGCCAGCGGCAGGGAAAACAGGATGATCTTTTGCAGCATGGGGCCGCTGGTCAGATCGCCTGTCCGGGTATTCTGTGCCATGAAAATGCTCTGCCTCCTCAAATATCAGATGGTACTCACGAAAAAACGCGCCGCTCAACAGCGAGCGACGCAGATAGTATTATAATACGGTTTCGGGTAAAATACAAGTGAAATCAAAGCTTTTTCCGTACAAAAATGCACCCCCGCACACAGGGTGCAGGGGCGCGGAGGTACGTTTGCGAAACAGAACGCTTACTTCTGGGGCTTCATGTAGATGTGGTGAGGCAGACCGGCGATGTAGAGCGGGGTCAGCTCAGCCTGGATGAGGGGCCGTGCGTAAGCGAGGAAATCTTCGGTCATCTGGGTATGATTCTCGTTCATCCAGCTCAGCGGCACCTTCTTCTCGAGATTTGCGACCTCGCTGATGGGGTGCAGCTCAGTGGTACACTGATAGGGGCTGTTGGAGATGCGCTTCAGGGCCACCATCTGGCCGGTGACGCCCTCAAACGCAGCCTTGACAGCAGCACCGCCGACCTGATAGGCCTCGGTGATGTCGGTGCGGCTGGTCAGGTGGCCGGCGCAGCGCTGCAGGGTGGAAAGCTCGATGCAGCGGGTCTTGGTGTCCAGATTGCGGGCTACGACGTTGGCCAGATAGCGGGCGGTGCCGGTCAGGGCCTTGTGACCGAAAGCGTCCACTGCGTGGACATCGTCGGCCAGCTCACAGACATAGCGGCCATCCTCGAGCTTGACGCCCTCAGACACCGCGATGACGATGCTGGGCTTCTTCTCCTGCATCACGCGCACCTTCTCGATGAAGTGTTCCACATTGAAGGGGACTTCGGGCAGGCAGATCATGTCCACGCCCTCGCAGTCGTCGCTCTTGGCCAGTGCGGCGGCGGCGGTCAGCCAGCCGGCGTTGCGGCCCATGATCTCGACGACGGTGACGTACTTGGTGCCGTAGACGGTGGCGTCGCGGATGATCTCCTTCATCACCACGCCGATGTACTTGGCCGCAGAGCCGTAGCCGGGGGTGTGGTCGGTGACCATCAGATCGTTGTCGATGGTCTTAGGCACGCCCATGAAGCGGATGTCGCTCTGGATGCACTCGCCGTACTCAGCCAGCTTGCCGATGGTGTCCATCGAGTCGTTGCCGCCGATGTAGAAGAAGTAGCCGATGTCCAGCTTTTCGAGGATGGCGAAGAGCTTCTTGTACACGGCCTCGTCGGTGTGCCAGTCGGGCAGCTTGTAGCGGCAGCTGCCGAGGAAGCTGGAGGGGGTGCGCTTGAGCAGCTCGATGTCGAGGTCATCGGTCAGCAGGGTGGACAGGTCCACGACCCGCTCCTCCAGCAGACCGGCGACGCCGTTGCACATACCGTAGACGATGTCTGCGCCGCGGCTCTTGCAGCTCTCGAACACACCAGCCAGACTTGCGTTGATGACAGAGGTGGGGCCGCCGGATTGGCCAACGATTGCATTTTTACCCATGATGATTTCTCCTTTTTTGTTTTTCTGTTTCGGCTTTATAAAATCGTGCAGGAGCACGAAAACAGACGCGGGGAAGGGGAGAAGCGAGTTTCCTTACAGGCAGATGTGGCGGGGCGTACCGTTGACGTAGACAGGGGTGACCTCGTCGAGGATGAGCGGGCGGGCGTATTCCTCGAACGCCGCCGTCACCTGCATCCCGTCGGGGGTGATCCAGTCCAGCGGCACCTTCTTTTCGAGGTTTGCCACCTGCTGGACGTCCACCGCTTCGGTGATGCACTGGTAAGGATACTCGGAAACGCGCTTGAGCGCGATCATTTTGCCCGTCTCACCGGCAAAGGCTGCGGCTGCCGCTGCGCCGCCCACGGCGTAGGCCTCGCTGACATCGGTGCGGCTGGCCAGATGGCTGGCGCAGCGCTGCAGTGTCGAGAACTCGATGGCGCGGCTCTTGCAGTTCAGCTTGTCGTGGATGAGGTCGGACAGATAGCGGCTGGTGCCGCTGAGGATGGCTTTGTGGCCGAAGGCGTCCAGCTGGCCTGCCGTGGACACGAGGTCGCACAGATAGGTGCCGTCGGCGGTCTTGACACCCTCGCTGGCCGCGATGATGACGTTGGACTTCACCCGCTGCAGCCCATCCACTCTGGCGAGGAACTTGTCCTGGTCAAAGGGGACTTCCGGCAGAAGGATGAGGTCGGGGCCGTCGCTGTCGTCGCCGCCTGCGAGGCAGGCCGCACCGGCCAGCCATCCGGCGTGACGGCCCATGATCTCGGCCACAGTCACGCTGCGGATGTCGTAGACGGAGGAATCACGGATGACTTCCTTGAGGATGGTGGCGATGTACTTGGCCGCAGAGCCGTAGCCGGGGGTGTGGTCGGTGAGGCAGAGGTCATTATCGATGGTCTTGGGTACACCGATAAAACGCACCGCACTGCCTACCTGTGCGCCGTAGCGGCTGAGCTTGGCGATGGTGTCCATCGAGTCGTTGCCGCCGATGTAGAACACCGCGCAGATGTCGTACTTGTCAAACAGGGTGAACAGCTTGACGTAGGGCGTGGAGTCTGCCTCCGGCTCGGGGAGCTTGTAGCGGCAGCTGCCCAGATAGCTGGACGGCGTGCGCTTGAGCAGCTCGATGCTGAGCCGGTCGTCCAGCAGGACGTTCAGCTCCACGAGTTCCTCTTTCAGCAGTCCCTCGATGCCGTATTTCATGCCGTAGACCTTGTCTGCGCCCAGACTGCAGGCGGCTTTATAGACGCCTGCGAGACTGGAATTGATGACGGCGGTCGGGCCGCCGCTCTGGCCGATGATGACATTCTTGGCCATGAGAACCTCCTTGTACCATTTACCGATAAATTGGACTTCCTGTGCGCCGCAGCACCGCTCCGCGCTGTCCCCGTTTCGTGGTCCTTACACCCTGCACAGTGTACAGACGGGGGGAACAGCCAACAATCGATGACCGCAACTCGCACAAAAATTCTGGCAGGTCGTGCAAGCACTTCGAGAAATGTGTGCAAAAATCTGCTCTTCTTCTATTGTAACCGTTTTGCCTGTTGTATGCAAGCCCTAATTGGTTGCAGCGGCAAAAAAATTATGATAAAATAGGTACTGCACAGCTCTGCCGGGCCGGAAAGCGGGGATAACCCGCCGACGCCCGGGCAGACTAAGAGCAGAACCAAACGAAAGCGGGAACACCTTTATGGGCATTTCACACGATTATCATAGCACGGGCCGGAGCCGCAGAGGCGGTCCCGGCGGAGTCATCCGGTTTGCGGGGGCCGTGGCCGGCATCCTGCTGGTGAGCTTCGCCATTACGGCCATCCTCGAGCATGGACAGGCACAGCCCGAAGAGCTGCCCACCGTGACGGCCAACGGCACGGCGCAGAACATTCTGGCTCCGCTGCCCATGCAGGGCGCGGCGGACAGCACCACCGACAGCGCCGTCAGCGGCGGGGAAAACGCAGCGGCAAACGGCACGCCCGCCGTGACCCTCGAGCAGTTCGGCCCGGCCCGTCAGACGGCGGGAGCCTACAACGTCAAAGCCTACGACAGCAGCGTCATCCGCCAGCCTGCCAGCGGTCAGGTCGATTTGAGCTACTTCTCCGATGCCGCCTTCCTCGGCGACAGCCTGACGGTGGGCTTCTCCGACTATAAGATCAACCTCGGCGGAGCACTCATCTGCGGCTACACCGGCGTCGGTCCGGATGCCATCGTCAACCGCAGCGCCGTCAAGAGCAGTGTGCGGGGTGAGGAAGTCGCGCTGGACGTGCTGGCCGCTGCTCAGCCCAAGAAGCTGTATATTCTGCTGGGTACCAACACCCTGACCACCGTGGGTGCGGCAGACCGCTTCCTCGCTTACTACGGCCAGATGCTGGATGTGCTGCGCCAGACGCTGGGGGAGGACTGCGTCATCTATGTTGAGTCCATCCCGCCCGTCCGCCCCGAGGCCGCAGCGGAAAAGCCGGGCCTTGCTTCGGACATCATCCGCTCGGTGAATGAGCAGCTGGCCCTGCTGGCCGCAGATAAGGGCTGTGTCTACCTCGATTTGTGGGAGACGCTGGCCGACGGCGAGGGCAACCTGAAAGAGGTGCTGGCTGCGCCGGACGGCGTCCACTTCTCGGCGGGCAACGGCTACGGCGCGTGGGTCACTTACCTGCGCAACCACGCCAAGTATTCTGCCGATAATGCATGGACACCCGGCAGTGCCTACGCAGGCTGAGCGCAAAACCAAAAAAAATAAAAGCATCCGTGATGCCCTGCCCCGGGAGGGGGGGAGAGAAACATCACGGATGCTTTTTTGCAGCAAAAATCCCGCCCCCTGTACCAGTGATACGGAGGACGGGACGTTTTGTTTTTATGGAGAAGGGCAGAGGGACGAATTACTTCATCTTGCTCTTGGCCTTCATGCGCTGCTCGTGGTTGAGGATCTGCTTGCGGATGCGCAGGTTCTCGGGAGTGACCTCCAGCAGCTCGTCCTGAGCCAGGAACTCAAGGCAACCCTCGAGGCTCAGCTTGCTGATGGGGATGAGGCGCAGAGCGTCGTCAGAGCCGGAAGCACGGGTATTGGTCAGGTGCTTGGTCTTGCAGACGTTGACATCGACGTCCTCGCCGGAAGCGGTGTAGCCGATGACCATGCCCTCGTAGACCTTCTCGCCGGCGCCCACCAGCAGAGTGCCGCGCTGCTGAGCGTTGAACAGGCCGTAGGTGACGGCCTCACCGGTCTCAAAGCTGACCAGAGAACCGGTGGAGCGGTTGGCGATCATGCCAGCCCAGACGTCATAGCCGTCGAAGATCTGGTTGATGATGCCCTCGCCGTGGGTATCGGTCAGGAACTGGTTGCGGTAGCCGAACAGGCCGCGGCTGGGCATACGGAACTCCAGACGCACACGGTCGGAACCCAGAGACTCCATCTGCTGCAGGATGGCCTTGCGCTGGCCCAGACCGGTCATGACAGCACCCTGATACTGAGTGGGGACGTCGATGACGACGTGCTCCATAGGCTCGTAGGTCTTGCCGTCGATGACCTTGGTCAGAACGTGCGGGGGAGAGACCTGCAGCTCATAGCCTTCGCGGCGCATGGTCTCGATGAGGATGGACAGATGCATCTCACCACGGCCCATGACACGGAAGGAATCGGTGGTGGCGGAATCCTCCACCTTCAGAGCAACGTCCTTCAGCAGCTCTTTCTGCAGACGGTCACGGATCTGGCGGCTGGTGACATACTTGCCCTCACGGCCGGCCAGCGGGCTGTCGTTGACGGAGAAGGTCATCTCGACGGTGGGGTCGTTGATCTTCACGAAGGGCAGCGGCTCGATATTGGAGGGGCTGCACAGGGTGTTGCCGATGGTGACGTCGGGCAGACCAGAGAAAGCCACGATGTCGCCTGCGGTGATGTTGTCGCAGGGCTGACGGCCATTGGCCTGGAAGTCATACAGCTTGGTCAGACGGCCGCGCATCTTGAGGTCGGGGTTGTGCCAGTCGCACACGACCACTTCCTCGCCCACCTTGGCGACGCCGTTCTGGATGCGGCCGATGCCGATGCGGCCAACGAACTCGTTGTAGTCCACAGAGGACACCAGCATCTGGAAGGGAGCCTCGGGGTCGCCCTCGGGCGGCTTGATGGTGCTCAGCAGGGTGTCGAACAGGGGGACCAGATCAGTGCCGGGTACATCGGGGTCAAGGCTTGCAGTGCCATCACGGCCACAGCAGAACAGCATGGGGCAGTCCAGCTGCTCGTCGGTAGCGCCCAGATCCATCAGCAGGTAGAGGACCTCGTCGATGACTTCCTTGATGCGGGCATCGGGACGGTCGATCTTGTTGATGGCGACAACAAGGCTCAGATTCTGCTGCAGAGCCTTCTGCAGCACGAAACGGGTCTGGGGCATGCAGCCCTCAGCAGCGTCCACCAGCAGCAGAACGCCGTTGACCATCTTCAGCACGCGCTCGACCTCGCCGCCGAAGTCGGCGTGGCCCGGGGTATCGACGATATTGATCTTGACGCCCTTGTAGGTGCAGGAGCAGTTCTTGGCCAGAATGGTGATGCCGCGCTCACGCTCGATGTCACCGCTGTCCATGACACGCTCTGCCACAGCCTGATTGTCGCGGAAAGCGCCGCTCTGGCGCAGCAGGGCGTCCACCAGCGTGGTCTTGCCGTGGTCAACGTGAGCGATGATAGCGACATTGCGCAAATCGTTACGAACCATAAAATACAACCTCTCTATTTTGAATCTCAGTAGAAGTTACGTCATACGATTTAAGTTTATATCATCCGGGGGTGGTTTGTCAAGATTGTATAAAAATTTTTTGATGGATTCGGCGTTTTGCCCGAGAATCGGCTGTCGATTTGGGCGGCATTACAGCGCGAAACGTGATATACTTAATGTACCAAAGTTGGATAATCTCGTTGGAGGTGTGTCTATGAAACTGACGTTTTTGGGTGCCAACCACGAAGTGACCGGCAGCTGTACCCTCTTGGAAGCGGCGGGACAGCGCTACCTCATCGACTGTGGTATGGAACAGGGCAAGGATGTCTATGAGAACCAACCCATCCCCGTTGCGCCGGGCGAGATCGACGGCGTGCTGGCCACCCATGCCCATATCGACCACACGGGCCTTCTGCCTCTTCTGGTGCGCAACGGCTTCCGGGGCAGGATCTATGCCACCAGGCCCACGGCAGAACTGTGCAGCATCATGCTGCGCGACTCGGCGCATATCCAGGAATTCGAAGCTGAGTGGAAGAACCGCAAAGGCCAGCGCTCCGGCGCAGAGCCTGTGGAACCCATGTACACCATTCAGGACGCCGAGGCAGCCATCGCGCTGTTCCGGGGCTATGATTACAATAAAGAGATCGAGCTTGCGCCCGGCATCGTCATCCGCTTTGTGGATGTGGGCCATCTGCTGGGCTCGTCCAGCATCGAGATATGGGTGACGGAGAACGGCGCGACCACAAAGCTGGTCTTCTCCGGCGACATCGGCAACCACGACCAGCCTATCATCAAAGACCCCACGTATCTGAAAGACGCAGATTATGTCTTTATGGAGTCCACCTACGGTGACCGCAGCCACGGCCCGCGGCCCGACTATGTGGCAGAGCTGGCGAAGATCCTGCAGCGCACCTTCGACCGCGGCGGCAATGTGGTCATCCCGAGCTTTGCAGTGGGCCGCACTCAGGAACTGCTCTACTTCATCCGCGAGATAAAGGAAAAGAATCTGGTCACCGGCCACGGCTGTTTCCCGGTGTACATCGACAGCCCGCTGGCCATCGAGGCTACCCGCATCTTCAAGGACACCGATTCCTTCTGCTTTGATGAAGAGACCAACGCCCTGCTGGCAAAGGGCATCGACCCCATCCAGTTCCCGGGCCTGAAGGTCAGCGTCACAAGCGATGAGTCCCGTGCCATCAACACTGACCCCGTGCCGAAGGTCATCATCTCGGCCAGCGGCATGTGCGAAGCGGGCCGTATCCGCCACCACCTCAAGCATAACCTCTGGAGGAAGGAATGCACCGTCCTCTTTGTGGGCTATCAGGCCGTGAACACGCTGGGCCGCTCTCTGCTGGAAGGTGCGGACAACGTGAAGCTCTTCGGCGAATCCATCGAGGTGCAGGCGGAGATCTGCCAGCTCACCGGCCTTTCGGGCCACGCCGACAGGGAAGGCCTGCTGAAGTGGGTCAACTCCTTTGAGCCGAAGCCCAAGCGGGTGTTCATCATCCACGGCGAGGATGAGGTGGAGAACATCTTTGCCCAGACCCTCACGGAGCAGGGCTTCAACGCCAGCGCACCTTATAATGGTGAGCAGTGGGCCATCGGTGCCGAGGGCGCAGTCTGCCTGAAGGAAGGCACCCGTATCCGCATCGAGCACCACGTCAGCGAGGGTGCAGCCCGTGCAGCTACCGTCTTCCAGCGCCTGCTCAATGCCGGCAAGCGTTTGCTGCGAGTCATTGAGCACAACGAGGGCGGTGCCAACAAGGACCTCGCCAAGTTCGCCGACCAGATCAACGCTCTCTGTGACAAGTGGGACAGATGAGGCAAACATCCCGGCGGCATAGCTGCTCCGAAAACATCGTCCTGAAATAAAATGATCTAAAACCGACCCGAGTTCGTGTATCCTCACACGGCTTGGGTCGGTTCTTTTTTTGCGTCCAAAAGAGGAAAACACAGTTTTTTGTGCGCTTTTGCACAAGTTTCCGACTATTTCATGAGAATCGTTGACTTTGAATGTGCAAAATGCTACCATATGGCACAAGAAAAGGCAAAGATGACGAAATAAAGTTGTTTCATGGGCGCAGAGGCCGGCATCTGTGCGGGAAACGGCTCGAAGTTTTTGTCTGCGTGCGGATGGTATCGGCAGAAGCCTCCGCACAGGAAATGACTGCCGAAAAAGGAGGTCTCAATGATAGAATACAAGCTTTCTCTTGCGTCGTCCGGCGCGGTAAAAGCACCGGGTTATGAGGATATGCTGCGGTTTGGCTACAACAAGAACTGCGGCGTCTATCGGCTGAGGGTGACTGCCGCCGACGAGTGGAAGGGGATGAAGCTCCGGGTGTTCTGGCATACGCCGGAGGGTGACCCGCCTACATCGCTGGTAGAGAACGGTGTGGTGGAGGTGCCTGCCTTCGTCACGGCTGTGTCCGGCGAGGGCCGCATCACCTTCGAAGGCTCCGACGGCACCCGGACCATCACCAGCGCCGATATGCGTTACCGCGTGGCGGCAAATTCCGGCACCGAAGACGGTACTATGCCGCCGCTGGGTACGCCTGCGTGGCAGCAGCTGGTGGGCCGGGTGGAAGAAGTCGGTGCAGACGCCCGGAAAAGTGCCGAACAGGCCCGGAAGTCGATGAAACAGGCCGAAAGCGAAAAAAGCGCAGCGGCCGGTAGTGCTGCAGCGGCGGCGAAAAAACTGAAAGAGCTTCAGGATGGCATCGCTGCGGGAGATTTCAAGGGCGAAAAGGGTGATACAGGCGCGAGAGGTCCGCAGGGAAATACCGGACCTCAGGGGCCTAAAGGCGAAAAAGGCGACATCGGCTCGACAGGCCCCACTGGTGCAACAGGTCCACAAGGTCCAAAGGGCGAGACTGGCCCGCAGGGTCCGAAGGGCGACAAAGGCGACACCGGTCCACAGGGTCCTGTAGGCGCGACCGGCCCTCAGGGACCGAAAGGCGAGACAGGCCCGGCGGGCAAAGAAACGAAGGTGGACACCACCCTCAAAGTCTCCGGCGCAGCTGCCGACGCCAAAGCCACCGGCGACGCGCTGGCGGGTAAAGCTGCCGCCAGCCATACCCACAACTACGCTGGTTCGTCCAGCGCGGGCGGTGCGGCAAACTCAGCCAACAAACTGAACAAGAACGCGGGTTCTGCTACGCAGGGAGTATACTTCAAGGATGGTGTGCCGGTCGCTATGACCTACACGCTGGGCAAGAGTGTGCCTGCGGATGCAAAGTTCACGGACACCAACACCTGGCGCGGCGTGCAGGACAACCTGACCAGCACGGCCACCGACCAGAGTCTGAGCGCAAATCAGGGCAAGGTGCTGAAAGGCCTCGTGGACGGCAAGGCGGCGTCCAGCCATACCCATGACGACCGGTACTACACCGAGAGCGAGATGAACACCAAACTCAACGGCAAAGCCAACAGTTCCCACACCCACAACTACGCCGGTTCCGGCTCTGCGGGCGGCACGGCCAACTCGGTCAACGGCCTGACTTTTGCCGCCCAGACCACCGACCCGGGGGCGGGAAGCGCATTGACCACCAACAAGGTGCTCATCGTGTACGTGTAAAGGAGGCCGGATATGGCAAAAGCAGTTTATGTGGGCGTCGGAAGCAAAGCCCGCAAGATGAAGAAAGCCTACATCGGCATCGGCGGTAAGGCCCGCAAGGTCAAGAAGATGTACATCGGTGTCGGAGGCAAGGCGAGGCTGTGCTACAGTGCAGAGGCTGACAAATTCGGCATGGCAGCATCGCTGAGCAAGGCTAGAAGTCTGCTTGCCGGAACGACAGTTGGCGGATATGCCCTGTTCGGAGGCGGCGGTTATGATAGCGACGCCCGAAAAGGCGAGGCCATAATGGACGCATACAACGCATCTCTCACCCGGACGACTGCAGCTTCTTTAAGCGTGGCAAGGCAAGGATTGACGGCGATAACGCTGGGGAATCACGCACTATTCGTCGGTGGACGAAGCGGAGACACGTCCTTTGGTACGGTGGATGTCTACGATGCATCTCTTACCCGGACGACCGCTACAGAGCTGAGTATTGCCCGATGTGACAGTGCCGCAGCAGTTGTAGGCTCCTGTGCGCTTTTTGCTGGCGGCAGAAGGAATAATGGCTTATTTACAATGTCGCAGTCCACCGTAGATGCATACAACACGTCTCTCACCCGGACGACTGCAACTCCGCTGCCCAGTAATGTATACGCCTGTGCAGGAGGCACAGTCGGAGGTTATGCAGTGTTTAGCGGCGGCAGCAGCATGAACTCGGATTCGACTCTTGTTGAAACCATTGGGGCTCTGGAGATAGTGCGCGCATATGATTCGTCTCTTACGTCCAGTCAGGCCGCGCCCTTGAGTTGCCCCAGAGCAGTCCATTCCGCCGCAACCATCGGGAATCATCTTCTTTTTGCAGGAGGATACAACAGCACTACGGGAAAATACCTCTCCACAGTAGAATCGTACGACGCCTCGCTGACCCGAAGCACTGCCGTCGAATTGAGCAGCACAAAGAATGGCCTGGCCTCGGCCACAGTGGGCGAATACGCAATGTTTGCAGGTGGCTATAAAGGCAACAGCGATGCAGCCTATGTGGCAACGGTGGATGCATACAACACCGCGTTAACCAAGACGACTATGCCAGACTTGAGTGTCGGACGGTATGGCCTTGCATCTGCTGTAATTGGAGATTATGCGCTGTTCGCAGGCGGTATCTCAAAAATCAGTAGCACGGCAGACAAATATCAGGATGTCGTCGATGTCTATTCGGCGTAATGAAAGGAGAAATCAAAATGGCACGATACAAAATTTACGACAACAAATCTGACATCATCACCCCGGTGGGCGAGAAGCTTACCGCTGAGCAGTGGCTGGACCGTTACCAGTGGGGCCGCTACACCAAGATGATCGTGGGCGGCGGCATCATCAACGGCAGCGTCGCGCTGGTCTTTGACGACGAGGTGGAGCGTTACCGCAAGGCGGGCTGCGATTTCAGTGCCTGCACCACCGACGAGGACTATCTGGCCGCCATCGAGGCCTTTGAGGATAACCCGCCCATGGCAGACGCCGGCGTCTCCGACCAGACCCGCATTGCGGACGCTCTGGAAGACATGGTAGCTCTGAGTCTGCCGGATGATACCACCAACACCACCGAGGAATGAGAAAGGAGAACGAAGTTATGAGCAACAAGGAAAAACTGACCGAGCGCTGGACGCAGGGCCGCATCTCTGAGGCGATGCTGCGGGTGTATGTGCGCAAGGGCATTATCTCGAAGGCGGATTTCGAGGAGATCTGCGGGAAGAAGTATTGAGTGGAGGGATAAGGATGTCGATTCGTGAATATTCCATGACCCGCGATTCCACCCGGCAGCTCTCACCCAGCTTCCGCGTCCGCGAGTTCGCCTGCAAGGGCAGCGACGCCGTCCTCATCGACGACGAGCTGGTGGTGCTGCTGCAGTGCATCCGGGAACACTTCGGTAAGCCGGTACATATCACCAGCGGCTACCGCACCGCCGAACACAATGCCGCCGTGGGCGGCAGCAAGAGCAGCCAGCACCTGCTGGGCCGGGCAGCGGACTTCTATGTCGAAGGTGTGCCGGTGGCGACAGTCGCCGCCTACGCTGAGACCTTGCTTCCCGGGCGCGGCGGCATCGGGCGGTACCCGAAGGATGCAGCCTACCCCAAGCGCGTGACCGGCTGGGTACATATTGATACTCGGGCGGGCAAGAGCCGGTGGAGTATGTGAGGGGGTGATTCCGATGGAGACCATTCTCGCCGCCCTCATCACCGGGGCCGTGACCCTCATCGGCGTACTCATCGCCAACAGCCGCAGTCAGGCTGTCACAGACACCAAGCTTGAGGAGTTGACCCGCGAGGTGCGGGCGCACAACAACTTCGCCCAGCGCGTCCCCGTGCTGGAAGAGCAGATGAAGGTGGCAAACCACCGCATCGCCGATTTAGAAGCAAACGAACATACAAGAGAAAGGAATTGAGCCGTGAACGCACATATCATTACCAACCGTACCGTCTCCGCCGGTACTCTGACCCGTACCGCAGCGCTGGGCCTCGCCCTGACAAATCAGCTGCTCAGCGCAGCGGGCAAGCCTTTGCTGCCCATCGACAACGCCCAGCTCGAGCAGATGATCTGCACCGGCTTCACCGTCGGTGCAGCACTGGCCGCATGGTGGAAGAACAACAGCTTCACCCCTGAGGCCATCGAGGCGGATGCATTCATGGCAAGGATGAAAAAGAGAGTGCGGTGAGAGCTGTATAGTCTAATAATGCCTCCTTCAAAATTTTTTCGAAGGGGGCATTATTATATGGTATGGAAAAGAAATGAGGTAATGAAGCAAGAAAACCGCCTGGATTCTGACGAATCTAGGCGGTTTTTGTGGAGCGGGCAATGGGAATCGAACCCACCTCCTCAGCTTGGAAGGCTGATATACTAGCCGATGTACGATGCCCGCATATTCTATTTTGCCGGGATGCAAGCAGTATTATAGCATGATTCGCGGCAAATGTCCAGCATTTTTTGCCCAAAGTGCAGAAGGAGAAGAAACCTTTGCCGATGAGCTGGCGTTTGCCTGTTTACTTTGGAGCAGTTTTATTGTAAAATAGATAAGAGATAAAATCGGCGGCGCACAGCGCGGCCAAATCTGATACAGGTGGTGTATGTTATTATGGCATTGAAATATCAGCGTATCCTTCTGAAGATCAGCGGTGAGGCCCTCGGCGGCGAAAAGGGGACCGGCTTCGACGAGCCGACCATGGACGCGATCTGTGGAGGCGTAAAGAAGGCCCATGAGCTGGGCGTTCAGATCGGCATCGTTGTGGGCGGCGGCAACTTCTGGCGCGGCCGTTCCAGCGGCAAGATGGAGCGTACGCTGGCCGATAAGATCGGTATGCTGGCAACGGTGATGAACGCCCTGGCTGTCTCCGACAAGCTGGAGCAGCTGGGTGTGCCGACCGAGGTGTTTACCTCCATCACCATGCCGCAGGTGGCCCCGGCCTTCACCCGCAAGGAAGCTCTCCACGCAATGGAAGAGGGTAAGATCGCCATCTTCGGCGGCGGTACGGGCAACCCCTTCTTCTCCACCGACACGACCACTGCTCTGCGCGCCGTTGAGGTGAGTGCAGACATCATGTTCAAGGCCACGATGGTGGACGGCGTCTATGACAAGGACCCCCATAAGTACCCCGATGCCAAGAAGTACGAGACCCTTACCTTTACCAAGGTGCTGGAAGACCGTCTGGCTGTTATGGACGGCACTGCCGCCACCCTCTGCCGGGACAACAAGCTCCCCATCCTCGTGTTCGACCTGGCCGACCCCGACAACATCGCCCGCGCTGTGCAGGGTGAGAACGTGGGTACGCTGGTCTACGAGGGCTGAGCATACTGCCCCGCTTCCGACAATAGAATATGCCAGACGCCTTTTCGCGGCTGGTGAGAATTGATAACAAACAGGAGACAAGGACAATGAGCAGCAACACCAAGGCATTCGAAGACAAGATGAAGAGCGCAGTCGAGCATCTGGAGCGCGAGCTGAAGACCGTGCGCGCAGGCCGTGCCAACCCCGGCGTTCTGGACAAGGTGACCGTGGATTACTATGGTTCGCCCACGCCCATCCAGCAGGTGGCTTCTGTGGCTGTCAGCGAGGCCCGCACCCTGACCATCACCCCGTGGGACCGCACTCTGCTGCGCGCTATCAGCAAGGCCATCCTGGCCAGCGATGTGGGCATCAACCCCATTGATGACGGCCAGACCATCCGTCTGAACTTCCCGGCTCCCACCGAGGAGCGCCGCAAGCAGCTGGCCAAGGAAGTCTCCAAGATGGGCGAGGAGGCAAAGGTCGCTGTCCGCAATGTCCGCCGCGACGCTATGGACAAGGCCAAGGCCATGAAGAAGGCTGGCGAACTGACCGAGGACACCCAGAAGACCATGGAAGAGGACGTCCAGAAGCTGACCGACAAGTACGTGAAGAATATCGACGCTGCTGTGGAAGAAAAGCAGAAGGAGATCATGTCCGTCTGATTCTGACTGCAAGCAAGCAGGGAGGTGCCGTGCGCTGAAAGAAGGTGCGCGGCACTTTTTGCCAGACTGAAAATAGAGGAATAAGATCATGGAACATCCAAAGGATTTTGCAAAGGGGCTGTCCATCGGCATCATCATGGACGGCAATGGCCGCTGGGCCAAGAGCCGCGGCCTGCCCCGCACCGCCGGCCACAAAAAGGGCGCACAGGTCTTTCAGGACATTGCGAACTACTGCGATGAGCTGGGTGTGGAGTCGGTGTATTTCTACGCATTCTCGACCGAAAACTGGAAGCGTCCCGCCGAAGAAGTGGGTGCTATCATGCGGCTGTTCGGCGAGTACCTCATCAAGGGCTTCGACTACAAGAACCGGAACATCCGCATCTGCTTCATGGGCGACCGCACTGCGCTGGACCCCAAGCTGCAAAAGCTGATGAACGAGCTGGAGACCGACTCGGCTTCCAAGACCGGTCTGACCGTCAACGTCGCCGTCAACTACGGTGGACGGCCTGAGATCGTCCGGGCGGCCCAGAGTCTTGCGGCCAAGGTGGCTGCGGGCGAGATGAAGCCCGAGGACATCACGGAAGAGGCTCTTTCGGCCCAAATGTACACCGCCGGCCAGAAAGACCCCGACTTCATCCTCCGCCCCAGCGGAGAAAAGCGGCTCTCCAACTTCATGCTCTGGCAGGCAGCCTACTCGGAGCTGGTGGAGATGGACGTTCTGTGGCCTGATTTCACCCGTGATGACCTCGATGCCGCCATCATGGAGTTCAACCGGCGCTCCCGCCGCTTCGGCGGACTTTGAGCGCAGCAAACGATACGCAAGATGCCGCGCGGCGTGCGCGGCCCCCGGAGAGCGTCCGGTATTTCCTCAGGCGCTGACGCTGCAGACCCTGCCAGAGCAGGGGAGCGGCTCCCGGACGAAACAAAGGAGAACATGAAACTATGAAAACACGAATCATCACAGCCGTGGTGGGCCTGATCGTTCTGGCAGGCGTCCTGTTCACCTTCGATACGCTGGTGTTCAATCTGGTCATCGCGGCCATCACCCTCATCGCCCTGCATGAAATTTACTCTGCGCTGGGTTTTGAAAAGCAGGACTGGCCGCTGCTGGCCGTTCTGGTACCCTACACACTGCTCATCATGCTGTCGAGCTACAGCGTCTGCCGGGCGATGGTGATGCCCGCTTCCTTCCTCGTGGTGCTGTTCTATGCCATCTACCTTGTAGTGCGCAACGGCGTCATCAGCTACCAGAAAGCCAGCGGCCTCGCCATGTTTTCGGGCATCGTGATCTTCTGCTTCTACTCGTTCATCCGGCTCAAGGAGATGCTGCCGGTGGAGGAATATGGCTACGACGCCATCTTCTTCATCCTGCTCATCCTCTGCTTCGCCTGGGGCGGCGATACCTGCGCCTACTTCGCGGGCCGCGCCTTTGGCAAGCATAAGCTCTGCCCGGTGGTCAGCCCCAAAAAGACGGTGGAGGGCGCTGTAGGCGGCGTGCTGGGTACTATGGTATTCGGTGTGCTGGTCACGGTCATCTACTCCATCGCAGCAGACCGGATGGAAGAGTTCACCCGCTCCAATATTGGTGTATCCATGTATGTCATCATTGCGCTGCTGGCCTGTGTGGCTGCGGTGCTGGGCATCTACGGCGACCTGTTCGCCAGCGTGGTCAAGCGCCAGTGCGGCATCAAGGACTACGGCACCATCTTCCCGGGCCACGGCGGCATCCTTGACCGCTTTGACAGCGTGATGTTCATCGCGCCCTTCGTCACGATGGTGGTCATCGCAGCATTCTACGATTAAAATCAGCAGGAGGTAGATTCTTTATGGCTAAGAAAATCACGCTGCTGGGTTCTACCGGCTCCATCGGCACCCAGAGCCTTGACGTCATCCGTGCTCAAGGGTATGAGGTGTTCGGCCTGTCGGCCCACAGCCAGACGGATAAAATTTTGCAGCAGATAGAAGAATTCCACCCGAAATACGTCTGCATGACCAGTGAGGCCGGCGCCGAAAAGCTTTCGGCTGCACTGGCAGGCCGCGCCGATGCACCCAAGCTCCTGACCGGCCCGGAGGGCCTCAAGACCCTCGCCGCGATGGACGGCCCGGACGTGGTGCTGAACAGCGTGGTGGGCATCGCTGGCCTCGGCGCAAGCCTTGCCGCCATCGAGAGCGGCCATGACCTCGCCCTCGCCAACAAGGAAAGCCTTGTCACCGGCGGCCATCTTGTCACTCAGGCCGTGGCGAAGCACGGCGTCAAGCTGCTGCCTGTGGACAGTGAGCACTCGGCCATCTTCCAGTGCCTGCAAGATAAGGAGAGCGCCAAGAGCCTGACCAAAATTCTGCTGACGGCCTCCGGCGGCCCCTTCTTCGGCATGAAGACCGAAGAGCTGCGGGGCAAGACCAAGGCCGATGCCCTCAAGCATCCCAACTGGAACATGGGTGCAAAGATCACCATCGACAGTGCCACTCTGATGAACAAGGGCCTCGAGCTCATCGAGGCTGTGTGGCTGTTCGGTCTGCCTCCGGAGAAAATTCAAATCGTTGTCCAGCGCCAGAGCATCGTCCACTCGGCGGTGCAGTACAGCGACAATTCCATCATCGCCCAGCTGGGTGTGCCGGATATGCGCATCCCCATCCAGTATGCGCTGACCTATCCGGCCCGTGTGCCGGGCGTCGTGCCGGAGCTGGACTTCACCACCCTCAAACTGCTGACCTTCGATGTGGCCGACGAGGAGACTTTCCGCTGCCTCGCCGCCTGCAAGAAGGCCATCAAGAAGGGCGGTCTCGGCCCCTGCGCCGCCAACGGTGCCAACGAGGAGGCCGTCAAGCTCTTCCTTGAGGATAAGATCGGCTTCCTCGACATCGGCCGTCTGGTGGAGGCTGTCGTGGACAGCGACAGCTTTGGCGGCGACTACAGCCTCGCGGATGTGTATGAGTGTGACCGTATGGCCCGTGCATTCGTGAGAGCACACCTGTAATATAGGAGAAATAATGTCAGTTTTCATCACCTTTGCTGCTGCGCTGCTCATCTTCGGCGCAGTCATCGCCATCCACGAGTTCGGCCATTTTGCAGTGGCAAAGCTCTGCGGGGTCCAGGTCAACGAGTTTTCCATTGGCATGGGCCCGACCCTCATCAAGACCTATCACAAAGGCACGCAGTATACCCTGCGGCTCCTGCCCGTAGGCGGCTTTGTGGCGCTGGAAGGGGAGGAGAGCCCCGAGAGCGAACAGGCCGAGGGTGGAAGCGGGGACGATGACGGCCCGGACATCCCGCCGGAGGTGCTGGCGCAGCGGACAGGCAAGCCGCTGAATGAGGCGGCTGTCTGGCAGCGGATGCTGGTGATGGCGGCAGGCGCGGTGATGAACTTCGTGCTGGGCTTCGTGGTGCTGCTGCTCCTCATCTCACTGCGCAGTGAGCCGATCACCAGCAAAGTCATCTATGCCGTGGAGGACAACGCCCTCTGTGGCCAGACCGGCCTGCAGGCCGGCGACGAGATCGTGGCCGTCAACGGGAGGCACTGCTTCGTGGCCAACGATATGCTCTACGAGCTTATGCGCACCGAGAGCTACCGCGCAGACTTCACCGTCCGCCGGGACGGCAAGCTCGTGGAGCTGCCGGACGTCCAGTTCGACACCTGGCAGGATGAGCAGGGCCAGACCCACATGACACTGGGCTTCACAGTCTACGGCCTTAAAAAAACACCGCAGAACGTCCTGAAAGAGTCGGCCAACAGCGTTATCTACTATGGACGCATCATCTATACTTCGCTGGCCGACCTTCTGCGGGGCCGCGAGAGCATCAACGACCTGTCCGGCCCGGTGGGCATCGTGACCGCCATCGGTCAGGCCGCAAGCTACGGCTGGGAGGATGTGGCTGAGCTGCTGGCGCTCATCACCATCAACCTCGGCGTCCTCAATCTGCTGCCGTTCCCGGCGCTGGACGGCGGAAAGATCGTCTTCCTGCTCATCGAGGCAGTCACCGGCCATGCAGTGCCGGAAAAAATCCAGAGCAGTCTGACCGTCGCAGCCTTTGCGCTGCTGTTCGGCCTGATGCTCTTTGCAACGTACAATGACATCGTCCGGCTCGTGACCGGAGCAATTTGAAAGGGGTAAAACCATGCGGCAGCTGAAACGTGAAGTGAAGATCGGCAATGTGACCATCGGCGGCAAGAATCCCATTGCCGTGCAGACCATGCTGAACGTCCCGGTGGAAGACATCGAGGGCAATGTGGCGCAGGCAAAGCGCTGCGAAGCGGCAGGCTGTCAGATTTTGCGCGTGACCTGTCCCAGCGCGGCAGACGCCAAGTGCATCGAGGCTGTCAAGAACGCCGTGAATATCCCCATCGTGGCAGACATCCACTTCGACTACAAGGCTGCCATTGCCTGCGCCGATGTGGGCGTGGATAAGATCCGCATCAACCCGGGCAACATCGGCGACGATGACCGCGTGAAGGCGGTCGTGGATGCCTGCCAGCAGAAAAATATCCCCATCCGCATCGGCGTCAACGGCGGCAGTCTGGAAAAGCACATCCTCGCCAAGTACGGCGCACCTGTGCCGGAAGCGATGGTGGAGAGCGCTCTGTACCATGTCCACCTGCTGGAAAAGTTCGACTTCAACAACATCGTCATCTCCATCAAGAACTCCAACGTCCCCCGCATGATGGAGGCATACCGCCAGCTCAGCGCTGTGACCGACTACCCGCTCCATGTGGGCGTCACTGAGGCCGGCACTTACCAGATGGGCCTGCTCAAGAGCGGCATGGGCATCGGCGGGATGCTGCTGGAGGGTATCGGCGACACCATTCGTGTCTCGCTGGCTGCTGACCCTGAGAAGGAAGTGGAAGCAGGCTACAATATCCTGCGCGCTGTCGGCTTCCCGGTGGCCGGCCCGGAGGTCATCACCTGCCCGACCTGCGGCCGCACCCAGTACCCCTGCACTGAAATCGCAAATGAGGTGGAGCGGCGGCTTCAGGGTTGCAAAAAGTCCATCAAGGTGGCTGTCATGGGCTGTGTCGTCAACGGCCCCGGCGAGGCCCGTGAGGCTGACATCGGCATTGCCGGCGGAAAGGGCGAGGCAGTGCTGTTCGTCCACGGCAACCCCGTCAAGAAGCTGACGGGGGATAATATCCTCGACCAGTTCATGGAGGAAATCTATAAGCTGTAAGCGCAAGAACAAACTGCTGCCACGCCCTTTTCCAGGGCGCGGCAGTTTGTGCTGTTATCTGATAGAAAAGGAGTACCACTGTGACACCACTTGTTTCCCAGCTATGGCCGCAGTTTATGGCGGACCCGGACTTTGCGGCCTGTTTTGGCCGCGTGGTCGTCGAGCACGCCCAGATGCTGCGGCAGGAGCGGCAGGTCATCTTTACGCTACGCAGTTCTGCCCCGCTGGACAAGGGGCTGTGCGCCCGGCTGCTGGCCTCGCTGGCACCGGATTACGAGGGCTTCGAGCTCCGCATCAACAATCTTTTCGGCTATGCGACGCTGGATGAAGCCGGTCTGCGGGAAATGATGGAGGAGATGAAACGGGACGGTGTCCCCATCAACGGTTTCCTCGACCGCTGCCGCATCACCATCACCGGCCAGAACATCACCATCGGCGTCTGCCACGGCACGAAGTTTTTGCAGGAAATGCAGTTCGAGCGCCTGCTGGCGGAGCGCATCGCCGCCCACACCGGCGTAAAGCCCAAAGTGACGCTGGAAAGCAGCGTGGGCGAAGCCGAACAGCGCCAGATGGAAGAAAAGCTCGAGCGGAAAATTGCGCCGCCTGTCGTCAAGTTCGAGAAAAAGAACACTGCCCCCTCCATCAAGGTGGAGGGCCTCGACCTCACGGACAAGCCCGTCACCATCTTCCACGGCAAGATGTTCACCCCGAAAAACCTCACCCCCCTCAAGGATTTGGGCGGCGAGGGCGGCAAGTGCATGATTTGGGGCGACGTCTTCTTCACCGAAGTGAAGGGCAACTTCCGCAAGATATACACTGTCTCCATCACCGATTACACCGGCTCCATCAACCTGAAGATCCGTGCGCAGGAAGGGGAGGACTGCTCCAAGTGGGAGTCCATCCCCAAGGGTACGACGGTCGTGGTGCGCGGCGACTGTTCCTACGATAAGTACGAGCACGACTATATCGTCTGGCCCTACGACGTCCTCTTTGTCGAGCGCAAAAAGCGGGAGGACAACGCCCCCGTCAAGCGGGTGGAGCTGCATCTGCATACCAAGCTGTCCAGCATGGACGCCTTCTGCGACCCCGGCGGCATCGTCAAGCTGGCCCACCGGATGGGCCACCCGGCCATTGCCATCACCGACCACGGTGTCTGTCAGGGCTACCCCGAGGCTATGCTGGCTGCAGACGCCATCCACAAGACAGACCCGGACTTCAAGCTCATCTACGGCTGTGAGGCCTACTTTGTCGATGACATGATACCCTGCGTCTACGGCGTGAAAGACGAGCCGCTGAACGGTGAGTTCTGCGTCTTCGACACTGAGACGACGGGCCTCGACCCCGGCGTGGAGTACCTGACAGAGATCGGCGCGGTCATCGTGCGGAACGGGGAGGTGGTAGAAGAATTCGACACCTTCGTAAAACCCGGAAAGGCCATCACCTCCAAGATCACCGAGCTGACCGGCATCACCAACGAGATGGTGGCTGACGCCCCCAGCGAGGCCGAGGCGCTGAGAGCCTTCCTCGACTTTGTAGATGGCCGCATCCTTGTGGCTCACAATGCCCACTCCTTCGACATCCGGTTCCTTCGCGCCGCCGCCAAGCGGAGCGGCATCGAGTTTGAGCCGACCTATATCGATACCCTGACCATGGCTCAGGCCATGTACCCCGGCCTCCACAACTACAAGCAAGGGACCATCAACAAGCATCTGGAGCTGCCCGCCTACGAGGCCCACCGCGCCTGCGAGGACTCTGCCGCACTGGGCCGCATCTTCTGCGTCATGCTGAAAGATCTGGAGGAAAAGCAGGTGACTGCCGTCAGCGGCATCAACACCGGCCTCGGCGGAAACCGCGAGGTGCTGAAAAAGAAGTACTTCCACCTCATCATCCTCGTGCGCAACCAGATGGGCCTGAAAAACCTCTATAAAATCGTCAGCGAGGCCCATGTCAACTACTTCTTCAAGAAGCCCCGCGTCCCCCGCAGCCTTCTGAACAAGTATCGGGACGGCCTTATCCTCACTTCTGCCTGTGAAGCAGGAGAACTTTACAGGGCTGTCGTAGAGGGCCGCTCTTACGAAGAATTGAAGAAAATTGCATCGTACTACGATGTTTTGGAGGTCCAGCCCCTGGGCAACAACGCCTATATGGTGCGGGAGGGCAAGGTGGAGAGCGAAGAGGTCATCAAGGACTTCAACCGCACCGTCATCAAGCTGGGCGAAGACCTGCACAAGCCCGTCATCGCCACCGGCGACGTCCATTTCACCGAGCCGGAGGACGCCATCTACCGTTCTGTCCTGCAGGCGGGCAACGGCTTCAAGGACGCGGACAACCAGCCGCCCCTGTTCTACCGCACCACCGAGGATATGCTGAACCAGTTCAGCTACCTGCCCAAGGAAAAGGCCTACGAGATCGTCGTGACCAATCCCCGCAAGATAGCGGCCAGCATCGACGGCAACGTCCGTGCCATCCCGCGCGGCACCTACCCTCCCAGCATCGAGGGTGCAGAACAGCAGCTCCGGGATGCGACCTGGGAACACGCCAAGCGGGACTATGGCGACCCTCTGCCCGAGATCGTGGAGAAGCGTCTGCAAAAAGAGTTGGACTCCATCTGCGGCCACGGCTATGCCGTCCTGTACGTCATCGCGGTCAAACTGGTGGCCTATTCCAACGCGGGCGGCTATCAGGTGGGCAGTCGTGGTTCGGTCGGCTCGTCAGCTGTGGCCCACTTCTCCGGAATCTCGGAGGTCAACAGTCTGCCGCCCCACTACCGCTGCCCCAAGTGCAAGTACAGCGAGTTCATCACCGATGGCAGCGTGGACGACGGCTTCGACCTGCCCGACAAGAACTGCCCCCACTGCGGCACCCGGATGCTGGTGGACGGCCACGACATCCCTTTCGAGACCTTCCTTGGTTTCTACGGCGACAAGGAGCCTGATATTGACCTGAACTTCTCGGGCGAATACCAGTCCAACGTCCACCGCTACACGGAAGAGCTGTTCGGCAAGGCCAATGTGTTCAAGGCCGGCACCGTCTCCGGTATTCAGGACAAGACGGCCTACGGTTACGTCAAAAAGTATCTGGATGAGCGGGGGAGAACGGTCAACCACGCGGAAGAGAACCGCCTGACGCTGGGCTGTACCGGCGTCAAGCGTACCACCGGCCAGCATCCCGGCGGCATGGTCGTCGTGCCGGATACCTATGAGATCTACGATTTCTGCCCCATCCAGCACCCGGCGGACGATGTGGCGGGCGGCCTGCTGACCACTCACTTCGAGTTCAAGTACCTCCACGACACCCTGCTCAAGCTGGACGAGCTGGGTCACGATATGCCTACCTTCTACAAGTATTTCGAGGAGTACACCGGCATCCCCGTGGACAGCATCCCCATGAACGACCCCAAGGTCTACAGCCTGCTCACCAGTCCGGAAGAGCTGGGTGTGACGCCGGAGCAGATCGACAGCCAGACCGGCACCTTCGGCATCCCTGAGATGGGCACCAACTTCGTGCGCGGAATGCTGGTGGAGGCCCGTCCCAAGAATTTCTCCGAGCTTATCCAGATCTCGGGCCTGTCCCACGGCACCGACGTCTGGACGGGCAACGCCGACGAGCTCATCCGCAGCGGCACCTGTACCATCGCGGAGGTCATCGGCTGCCGTGACAGTATCATGCTCTATCTGCTGCGCAAGGGCCTCGAGCCGAAGATGGCCTTCGATATTATGGAGGCCGTCCGTAAGGGCAAGGTGGCCAAGGGCGGCTTTGCGCCCGGCTGGGAAGAGGCCATGCGGGAGCACGATGTGCCGGACTGGTACATCGAGAGCTGCCGCAAGATAAAATATATGTTCCCGAAAGCCCATGCGGTGGCCTACCTGATGTCGGCCATCCGCCTCATGTGGTTTAAGCTCTACCACCCGCAGGCGTTCTATGCGGTGTACTTCACCGTCCGCGGCGATGACATCGACTATGAAGCCGCTGTGGGCGGCGCGGCGGTGGCCCGCGCCCACATGAACGAGGTGAAGCGCCGTCTCAAGGAAGAGAAGAACGCCAAGGATGAAGATGTGCTCGTCTCGCTCCAGCTGGTCAACGAGATGCTGGTGCGCGGCTACGAATTCCTGCCCATCGAGCTGGGCAAGAGCCGGGGCTCGAAGTATGTGGTGGAGGACGGCAAGGTACGCCTGCCCTTCTGCTCCTTGAAGGGTCTGGGCGGTGCCGCCGCCGATGCGCTGGAAAATGTGACCATCCACGGCGAAGAGTATCTCTCCATCGAGGAACTGCAGCAGGCCTCTGGCGTTGGCAGCAGCATCATCGACCGCCTGCGTCAGGTGGGCGCTCTGGGTGAGCTGCCGGAAAGCAGTCAGGTGAGCTTCTTCTAAAATTGAAGCAAAAAACGACCTCTGCAGCCGGATGGACCGGAAGCAGAGGTCGTTTTGTTATACGATTGAGTTTTTGAACAGGGGAGAGGCTTACTCCACGCTGATCATATAGTAGTAGACCGGCTGACCGCCGCGGATGTGGCTGACCTCAACATGGTTGGGGCATTTTGCCTTGACGATCTCGGTCACCTTCTCGGCATCCTCGTCGGAGACGTCGCAGCCGGAGATGATGGTGACGAAGCTGGAATCCTTCTTGCACATACCGCGGGCCAGACGATAGGTGGCCTTGGTGATGTCGTTGGAAGTGGAGACGATCTTGCCGTTCTCCAGGGCCATGATCTCGCCCTTCCTGATGCGCTTGCCGTCGTACTCGCTGTCGCGGGCGGCGTAGGTGATGAGGCCGGTGGAGACCTTATCGGCAGCAGACATCATGTTGATGGTGTTGGCCTCGACGGTAGCAGAGGGGTCGAAGTTCAGCAGAGCGGTGATGCCCATGGGGACGGTACGGGTGGGCAGGACGACCACCTGACGGTCAGCCAGCTTCTGGGCCTGCTCAGCAGCCATGATGATATTCTTGTTGTTGGGCAGAACGAAGACGGTCTTGGCCGGGACGCTCTGGATGGCGGCAAGGATGTCCTCGGTGGCGGGGTTCATGGTCTGACCGCCGGAGACGACGGCGTCAGCGGCCAGGTCGGTGAAGACAGCCTTCAGGCCCTCACCGGCGGCGACAGCAACGAAGCCATAGTCGCGGCTGGGGTCAACGGCAGCGTAGATGAACTCGCTGGCGGGGTCGGGCTTCTTCTCGGCGGAAGCCTGCTTCTCGAGGCTCTTGCCCTGCTTCTGGCGGGCCAGGAACTGCTCGTGCATATTCTCGATCTTGAAGTTGGTCAGGTAGCCGTACTTGATGGCCTCGCTCAGGATCTTGCCAGGGTCGGCGGTGTGGACATGGAGGTTGATGACGTCATCGTCCTCGATGCAGACGACACTGTCGCCGTTGGACTCGGCGAAGGCGCGCATCTTTGCGGCGCTTGCGCCCTCGTTCTTATTGATGAGGAACTGGGTGCAGTAGCCGTTCTTGATGTCCTCGACCTTCATCAGGTCGTCGGTGAAGACGCCCTTGCCGGCGTTTTCGGTGGAGAGCTTGGCCTTGTTGGGGACAGCCTCGCCGCCGGCCACGATGTCCTCACCGTGGAAGACCTTGCCCATGCCCTCGAAGATGATCATGATGCCCTGGCCGCCGGCGTCCACAACGCCGGCCTTCTTCAGGACGGGCAGCAGGTTGGGAGTGTCCTCCAGAGCCTTCTGACCGGCGGTCATCACGACGTCCCACAGCTCGGCCACATCCTCTTTGCCGCAGGCAGCAGCTTCCTCGGAAGCGATGCGAGCGACGGTCAGGATGGTGCCTTCGGTGGGCTTCATGACAGCCTTGTAAGCGCCCTCGACGCCCTTCTTCAGCGCAGCCACGATGTCGGAAGCGTCAGCCTCCTTTTTGCCCTCCAGAGCTTTGGAGAAGCCGCGGAACAGCAGGCTGGTGATGACGCCGGAGTTGCCGCGGGCGCCGCGCAGCATGGCGGAGGCGGCGGTCTTTGCGGCCTCGCCCACGGTGCAGCTGTCGTCCATGGCCTGCAGCTCACGGACGGCTGCGCCGACGGTCATGCCCATGTTGGTGCCGGTGTCGCCGTCGGGGACGGGGAACACGTTCAGCTCGTCCACGCGGGAGCGCTGGTTGTTGATGTTGTTTGCGCCGGAAATAATGGCGTCGCGCAGGATCTTACCAGAAATCATTGCTTTTTACTCCTTATATCTTCCCGGTACCCCCGGGCGGGCTTTGTCTCATCAGGCAACCACGTCATCGACCGATACGACCACGCGGGCGACTTTCAGGCCGGTGGCCTGCTCCACCTCGTCCTTCACGCGGTGCGAGATGGAACGCGCGGCGGTGGAGATGTTCAGCCCGTAGCTGACGGCAATGTGCAGCTCGATCACGAGACGGCCCTCTTCCTGTGTGACACGGACGCCCTTGGCCGAATCGTCCACGCCGCGCACGGCGCTGCGGACACGGTCGGTCAGATCACGGGGGGCCATTGCGGCCACGCCGTAGCATTGTTTGGTTGCTTCGCCCACGAGCGTGGAAAAATACTCGGCTGAGAAGCTGACATCTCCCAGCGGAAAACGGGAAGTGATCATAGTCGCTCTGCTCCTTTTATTCATTATGATACCCCGTCCGCACGGCGGCGGGGCGGTGCGCGGGCCTGAGAAGGCGGCGTACCACTTTTATTATACAACTTTATGAGGAAGCTGTACAGCACATAATTGCTGACAGAAAGAAAAAAGTCAGGCACGGCTTACCCGTCTCGGTCTGTTTCGACACCACAAAGCCGGTATACTGAAAGACAGACAGAGCCGCAAAGGGCCGCATTCCTGCTGTTAGTATAGCACAAAATCCTTCGCAGTGCATCCATTTCGTGAATATTTATCCGACAAAACAAAAGGTGATTGTGAATAAAATATAAAAGATGGCGCAGACATCTTTATTTTACTATGAAAAAGTGCTAAAATCTAAGGTGGCAAGAGTAAGACTGTATCCGGCGCAGGATGCAGGGGCATTCGACTGCCAAGGTGCTGAAGACAGGAATTTGCTGCGGCTGCACAGGAGCTGCGGCCCAGCGGCGGAAAAGTTCACAATAGGAGTTGTTTTCATGAATATTCTGTTTTTCCTTTCCCCCAAGCAGGACCTGATGTATGTGTACGATGACTTCACCCTTCGCCAGACGCTGGAAAAATGGGAGAACAACCGCTACGCATCCATCCCGGTGCTTAACCGCAAGGGAGAGTATGTGGGGACCCTGACGGAAGGGGACATCCTCTGGGGGCTGAAAAAGTTCCACGGCCTCGACCTTGAGGCGGCAGAGGATGTCCCGATCCGGGATTTTGCCCACAAGCGGGACTACAAGGCCGTCACGGTCACCACGAGCATGGACCAGCTCATCGAGGCGGCCATGAACCAGAACTTCGTCCCCGTCGTGGATGACCGGGGAATGTTCATCGGCATCGTCCGCCGTCAGGCCATCATCCGCTACTGCTACGACCGCTCCCGCGCTGCCGCCGCAGAGCAGCGCAGAAAGCTCGAAAAGCAGGAAAAACGAGTCCCGGCTTCTGCCGGGGTGCAGTAAAACAGGAAAAGGCCCCGCTGCTCTGCATGAAATGTGCAGGGCAGCGGGGCCCTTCTATGCCTGTGGAAAGGGGAGAGTGGAGCTTCAGCCTACAGTGAGGCTGGAATCGGTGAACCGGTGGGTCAGGACAGCCTCGGCGTCCTCGCCGCCCATGGCCAACAGCTCATCCACCGAGAGGGTGGTGGAGCAGAGGACGGTCTGGAAGGTGATGGTCTCGATGCCCTCAGCCCGCAGCTGACGCAGCGCGGCCAGCGAGATGCGGAAGGAGGCTGTGAACCGTCCGACGCAGACGGTGAGGGTATTGCCGCTCTGGGTGCTCGTGTAGGAGATGCGCTGGCCGTCCTTGTCGGTGACAGTCAGGCCGGGGAGGGGAGAGGCGGGTGCGGACGGGGCGGCAGAGCCGCCGTCAGAAGAGGAAGAAGACTCTTCCGGCTCCACAGGGCGGGGGGTAGAGACCTGATCGATGACCTTGCCGTCGGCATCGGTGGCGGTGACTTTTGCGCCCGGGCCCAGCTTGTCCTTGATGGTGTCGAGGACAAGCTCACTGCCTTTCTGCGAGAGGGCCTTGCCGTTGGGACTGCCGGCCTTGGCGGTCAGCTCAAGGCTGCCTGACAGATCGATGACGCTGCTGTAGATGCCGCTGCCGCCGCCGGTGCTGCCGTTACCGCCAGCGGCTTCGACCGTACCGCCGGAGATGGCGACACGGTCGAAGCTGCAGATGCCGTAGCCGCCGACTTTGCCGCCGTAGCCGCCAGCGGCGTTGACCGTATTGCCGGAGATGGTGACGCCGCCGCCGCTGCGGATGCCGTCGCCGCCGTAGCCGTCTTTGCTGTCGCCGTTACCGCCCTTGGCGGTGACCGTACCGTCGGAGACGGTGAGGCCGCCGCCGCTGCGGATGCCGTCGCCGCCGACGAGGCTGCCGCCGTTACCGCCATTGGCAGTGACCGTACTACCGCCGGAGATGGTGACGCCACCGCTGCTGCAGATGCCGTCGCCGCCGGAGATGGTGCCGCTTCCGCCGTTGGAGATGCCGCGGCCGCCGTCGTCGCCGTTGGCAGTGACCGTACCGCCGGAGATGGTGAGGCTGCCGCTGCTGGAGATGCCGTTTGCGCCGCTGCCGCCTTGGGCCGTCAGGCTGTCATTTTCGCCGCCGGAGATGGTGAGGCTGCCGCTGCCGTAGATGCCGCTGCGGTAGATGTCGCTCTTCAGCGCGTTGTCGCCATCCAGCTTGATATTGGTGTCGCCCTCGCCGGTCACGCTTACGGCGGCTTTGTTCCGGCTGCTGGTGTCGATGTTCACATCCTTGAGTGTGACCTCGACCTTATCGTCCTTATCTTTGGCCTCGATGGTCACGGTGTGGGAAGAAGCGGTGTCCTTGTTCTGATTTGTGATGATGGTGTTGGTGTCGCCGTAGGTGGTATTGTTGTTCTGGGTGACGTTGTTGCCGCTCTCACCCGCCGAAATCGTAATGTCACCATTTTCGATGTGCCATATATCGGCAAAAGCCGGGGCGGCAAGGGTGGTGAGCATTGCGGCGGTCAGGATAAACGCTGCTGCCCGCTGAGAGGCCGGACGGGGTGAATCGATCCTCCCCGTATGGAAGGGGCGGCCCAGAACACGCATCGCAAGCTTACGATAAGACAGCATACAAAAACCTCCTTTGAACGGTGAAAAGAAATGGTGAGACCGTAGAATATCAGGTTGTTTCAAATATACCACATCTGCGGGAAAAAAATCAACAAAACCTGCGCGAATCGCCCTGTTTCCTGCGTGAATGGAGAAGTTCGGACAGATTTTGGCTCTCCCAAAGGGAGAGGCTTTTCTGCGCCTTTTTGCTCAAAAAACTTCCTGAAGATACATTTTATTGGACTTTTATTCTGCTATACTCCTGTCAGAACAAAAAGACACAGGAGGGAAGAGGAATGAAAGACATTGAGCTTCGGTATGTGGGCGGTCATGTGGAGGTGTATACGGAGGCGGGCGCGTTCCTGTTCTCGGCGGACACCCTGCGGGAGGCGATGGAAGAGCTGGATGCCGCCTGATGCATTCCCGGGAATGCCGGGAAACGTCGGAGCAGAGGTTAGAAAATACTAATGTAAAATGAATGTAAAATTCAAGAAAAGAACCGTCTAAGAAGGCCCGGAAATCTTAAAATTCCGGTCAAAAAAGTGATTTTCCTGTAAAATAATGCTTGTTGAGCCGGGGGGTTCGATGCTATAATAAAAAGGACGGCGTTTTGCGTATGGAGAGCTAAGCACAGCCGTCTTGTGCAATGGAGCAATAGGAAGATTTTAGGAGCATTGTTTTATGGACATTACACACATCACCTCTCTGCTGGGCGGTATTGCGCTGTTCCTGTATGGCATGTCGATCATGGGTGCCGGCCTCGAAAAGCTGGCCGGCGGCAAGATGCAGGGCGTATTGCAGAAACTGACTTCGTCCACCATCAAGGGCGTCATTTTCGGCACCCTCATCACCGGCGTCATCCAGTCGTCGGCCGGCACGGTCGTCATTTGCGTCGGCCTCGTCAACTCCGGCATCATGACCCTTACGCAGTCGGTAGGCGTTATCATGGGTGCAAACATTGGTACTACGGTCACCGGTCAGCTCATCCGCATGGCGGATATTTCGGGCGACAGCCTCATCCTGACCCTCATCCAGCCCAAGACGTTTGCGCCGGTGGTGGCGTTTATCGGCTGCATTTTTTATGTATTTATCCGCAACGCGAAGAAAAAGAACATCGGCCAGATCATGCTGGGCTTCGGCATCCTGTTCACCGGCATGAGCCTGATGGACACCGGTGTGTCTCCCCTGCGTGAGAGTGCAGCGTTCCAGGAGCTGTTCGTCACCATGACCAACCCCATCCTCGGCGTTCTCGTGGGCGTGGTGGTCACGGTCATCATCCAGTCCTCTTCGGCCTCTGTAGGTATCCTGCAGGCGCTTTCCAGCACCGGCCTCGTCACCTTCAGTTCGGCCATCCCCATCGTGCTGGGTGCCCACATCGGCACGGCCTTCACCCCGCTGCTGACCATCGGCGGCTCCTCCAAGGACGGCAAGCGCGCCGCCCTCATCCACCTGTACTTCAACATTATCGGCAGCGTCATCCTGCTGGCGCTGGTCTATGCAGTCCAGTTCACCATCGGCATCCCCATGTGGGGCGATGTGATGAACAAGAGCAGCATTGCAAACATCCACACCATGACCAGCGTCATTGCGATGCTGTTCTTCCTGCCCTGCAGCGGCGTGCTGTCCAGGCTGGCCATGATGACCGTGCCGAACAGCGCGGAGGAGGCGCAGGAGCTGAGCATGCCTGTGCTGGATGAGCGTCTGTTCAAGAGCCCGGCTGTGGCTCTGCAGCAGGCGAAGAACGCGGTGGTCAAGATGTCCCGCCGCGCAGCCCGCAACGTCGGCCTCGCCACCCCGCTGCTGCTCAAGATGGACGAGGACGTCGTGAGTGCCATCGATGTCCGCGAGAACCTCATCGACCGGATGGAGGTGGACATCTCCAACTACCTCATCAAGCTGGCAGACCAGGAGCTGGGCGACGCGGAGAGCCATGAGGTGACCGAGCTGCTCAACTTTGTCACCGAGTGCGAGCGCATCGGCGACTATGCAGTCAACATCAAAGAAAAAGCGCAGGAGCTGACCGACAAGGAAGTCACCTTCAGCGAGAAGGCACAGCAGGAGCTGAAGCTTCTCGACAATGCGCTGGAAAAGATACTGACCCTCACCACGGACGCCTTCGAGTTCGACGACGCCCGGACCGCCAGCCAGGTGGAGCCACTGGAACAGGTCATCGACATCCTCGTGGAGCGGCTTCGTGCGCAGCACATCAAGCGCCTGAAGGATGGTGCCTGCTCCATCGATACCGGTGTCGTCTATCTCGATGTGCTGAACAATGTAGAGCGTATCTCGGACCACTGCTCCAACATCGCCGCCCGTCTGGTGGGCATGGAGGCAGGCGAGGACTACGACTCCCATACCCTCAAGAACATGATGCACCACAACCCCACCAAGGAATATATGCTCAACTACGAGCAGTGCCGTAAGGACTACCTCGTCCCGCTGGAACAGCTCGAAGCCTGATTTTGATAAAGTATAAAAACAGTGCAGACCTCCCCGGGGATGTCTGCACTGTTTTTGTTTATTCACCCAGGTCTTCCAGCAGCGCCCGGAGGGCCGTTTCGCCGGTGACGTAGAGGCCCTGCTTGAGCCGGAGGGCATCGGCCTCAGGCAGAAGATTGACATAGATGCCGGTGCGCAGGAGCCGCTTGTCGGGCAGTCCGTTGTCGGAGCAGGTGTAGACGACCACCCGCCCGCCCTCGTCGCAGAGGTAGAAGTCGGTGCCGCTCTGCCCGGCGGAGCCCTGCGCGGCCAGACCCGGCTCGGAGGCCGGCGTTTCTTCGCCGGAGTCGGCAGGGAAGGGGAGACTGGGCAGGGCCATCCAGAACAGGCTGAACACGATGGTAAAAATGCACAGCGCATAAAAAATGCAGAGCCAGACCTTGCGCATGGCAGTGGACTCCTTTCGGCTGAAATGGTGTTTCAGACGGTAGTATGTGCAAAAGAAAACTGCCTCAGACAGGGATGCAGAATTTTCACACCCGGATGCTGTACTTTGGCGGGGCAGATGTGCTATACTAACATCGTATCCGGTCGATTTCCCCCTTGCGGAAGCGGGCGGCGCGGACTATAATGTATTATTATGGCTGTGGGCAGTCTGGCCGCAGCAGGAACAGCAAACGGCATCGTCAGAGGATGCTTTGAGATGCAGAACAGTGAAAATTGCGATAGGAGGCGATCCTTATCTCAAACAATGAAAGACGGAGACTCCACAGTGATGGTGCGCTCCGGGAGCAGCGGCCCGCAGCGGAGCAGAACCGGCGGGTCCGTGAGCCCCGCGGACCGCAGGAGCAGGGAGAAAAGCACGGCCATCCCGTTCTCGGATTCCTGGGCCGGACCATCGTCACCCTCGTCTGTCTGGGCATTATGGCGGGCAGTCTGGTGGCGGTGGGCGCTGTATACTATGTGGTGCAGGCTACGGCCAGTGACGGCGACCTGCTGGACCTCGACAACATCGAACTGAGCCAGTCGAGCCTTGTGGTGGCCACCGACCCCGACACCGGCGCACAGGTGGAGTACGCCACCCTGCGCTCTTCCAACAGCCACCGCGTCTGGGCGGACCTCGAGCAGATCCCCACCAACCTACAGTATGCATTCATCTGCACCGAGGACAAAGACTTTTACAGCGAGCCGGGCGTCAACTTCAAGCGCACCATCGGCGCGATGATCAATGAATACCTGCTGCCCATCTACAGCTCCAAGCAGGGCGCCTCTACGCTGGAACAGCAGCTCATCAAGAACCTGACCAGCGACAAGAGCGCCAGCGGCATCGAGGGCGCACTGCGCAAGCTGCGCGAGATCTATCGCGCCCTCATCCTGAGCCGCAGCTACTCCAAGGAGACCATTCTGGAAGCCTACCTGAACACCATCAGCTTCACCGGTACGATCCAGGGCGTCCAGACGGCGGCAAACGAGTACTTCGATAAGGATGTCAGCGAGCTGACCCTCTGGGAGTGCGCGTCCATCGCGTCCATCACCAAGAATCCCACCAACTATAACCCCTACACCAACCCCGAGAACCTCATCAACCGCCGGAACTTCCTGCTCTACAATATGTGGCAGCAGGGTGTCATCTCGGAGGATGATTACCGCAACGCCGCTGCCCAGCCGCTGGTGCTGGCAGAGACGGACAACACGAAGAAGAGCAGCTCCACTACCTCTTACTTCACCGATGCCCTCTTCAACGAGGTGGTGAAGGACATCATGGCCAAGGAGGGCGTGGACGAGTCCACCGCCCAGAGTATGCTCTACACCGGCGGCTACACCATCGAGGCAACGGTCAACCCCAAGATCCAGACCGCGATGGAGAACCTGATGCTCAACACCGACGATGCCTACTTCCCGGCCGGCTGGCATGAGGAAGAGGTGACCAGCATCTCCGACGACGATGTGCAGGTCTACAACGAGGACGGCACCCCCAAGACCCGCACCGGCGACGACGGTACGGTCTATTATTACCGCAACGTCCGCACCCAGGCGGCGATGGTCACGCTGGACTATGACGGCAATGTCATCGCCATGGTGGGTGGTCTGGGCGAAAAGACCAAGAGCCTTTCCCTGAACCGCGCCTATGGCGTCACCCGTCAGACCGGTTCTACCATCAAGCCCATCGGCGCCTATGCGCTGGGCATCGAGTATGGTCTGGTCAACTGGTCTACCATGCTCAACAACTCGCCCCTCTACCTCAAGCAGGATATGGTCATCCGTGACGAGGATTACTGCCGCCGGAACGGCCTCATGGGCCTGACGGACAAGCAGCTGAAAGCCTACCCCAACGCATGGCGCAGCTGGCCCCGCAACTACGGCGGCAACTACGGCGACGGCTCCGACCTGCCGCTTTGGAACGGCCTCGCACGCTCCCTGAACACCATCGCCATCCGCGTTGGCGACCTCGTGGGCGCGAACAACATCTTCAACTTCGTCTACAATACCCTGCAGCTCAGCACGCTGGACCCCGTCAACGATGTGGGCCTTGCACAGATGGTCATGGGCAGCCAGACCCACGGCGTCACTCCGATGGCGCTGGCGGCGGCGTTCCAGATCTTCTACGACGGCGAGTACACCACGCCTCACCTCTACACCCGTGTGCTCGACCGTGACGGCAACATCTATATGGAGAGCAACGACACCAGCTATCAGGCTCTGACGCCCCAGACGGCCTACGTCATGAACCGCCTGCTGAAGAACGTCCTGTTCTCCAGTGTTGGTACGGCCAGCGGCCGCTACCCCAAATCCAACGGTATGGAGGCCTTCGGTAAGACCGGTACGGCCAGCGATGAGAAGGACCTGTGGTTCGTGGGCGGCACGCCCTATTACGTCACCGCTGTGTGGTGGGGCTACGATGCGCCCTTCGATATGACCAAGACCCTCGGCAAGCAGCAGGCCAAGACCCGCACCTGCGTCACGGCTTGGAAGGCCCTGATGGAGCAGATCCAGGCAGACCTGCCCTATAAGGCATTCCCGGCGGCTGACGGCGTTGTGGAGCGCAGCTACTGCACCCAGAGCGGCCTGCTGGCCAGCGGCTCCTGCCCGAGCACGGCAGTGGGCTACTACCGTGCCGACGACCTGCCCGACGTCTGCAATTATTCCCATGGTCAGGCAGCTGTCGCCAGCGAACCCCTCGCGCCTGAGCCGGACACCACCAATCTGGACACCGACTGAGGCGAAAATCATACTTTTCGGCACATTTGGTTGCAGATTCGGTGCGCTGAAGGGGTACTTCACGGCTCAAAACTGGATAATCTGACAAAATAGCATCCGACCTCTTGCAATGCAGGGAGTCGGATGCTATTATATTTTCTGCAAGAACACTTGTGTTTGAGAGGTGAACAAGTTGGAACGCCGTTTTTATCTGGTGGATGCGCAGGTCCTGCCGGAAGTTTTCCTCAAGGTCGTCCGGGCCAAGGAGCTTCTGGCCAGCGGAGAGGCACGCAGCATTTCGGCTGCGACCCGCAGTGTAGACCTGTCGCGCAGTGCATTTTATAAATATAAGGACTGCATTTTCGACTCGGAGAATGGCCGCGAGGTCATCACTGTCATGGCGACCCTGCGGGACGAGACGGGTGCATTGCAGAGCCTTCTGGCCGGCATCAGTGCTGCCGGTGCCAGCATCGTGACCATCAATCAGTCTACTCCGGAGAACGGAGCCGCGCTGGTGGCTGTCACCATCCGCACCGACACCATGCAGATGACCCCCGAGGAGCTGACGGAAAAGCTTTCGCGCCAGCGGATGGTTGTGGGCGTACACTGCGGATACAATCTGTGACAGTACATTCATAGAAAAAAGGAACGAGGGCAGTATCATGGCAAAAATCGCGATTCTGGGCTTTGGCACGGTGGGCAGCGGCGTGTACGAGGTGCTCTGCCGCAACGCCGCAGGCGTCTCCCGCCGCGCAGGCGAACCGGTGGAGGTCAAGTACATCCTTGACCCCAAAGACTTCTCGAATCATCCGGCTGCACAGCTGTTTATAAAGAATTTTGACGCCATTCTGGAAGACCCCGAAGTGAAGGTCGTCGTCGAGACCATCGGCGGTACCCGCTTCGCTTACCCTTACGTCAAAGCCTGCCTCGAGAGCGGTCGGAGCGTCTGCACCTCCAACAAGGAGATGGTGGCCACCTACGGCGCAGAGCTGCTGGCTCTGGCCAAGGCACACAACTGCGCCTTCCTGTTCGAGGCTTCCGTGGGCGGCGGTACTCCCATCATCACCCCGATGCACCAGTGCCTCGCGGCCAACGTCATCACCGAGGTGGAAGGCATCGTCAACGGCACCACCAACTTCATGCTCACCAAGATGGTGCGGGAGAATCTGGGCTTTGACGAGGCTCTGAAGATCGCTCAGGAGCTGGGCTACGCCGAGACGAAGGACCCCGGCGACGATGTGGACGGCCGCGACGCCTGCCGCAAGATCGCCATCCTGTCCTCGCTGGTCTGCGGCCACCAGATCTACCCCCAGAACATCCCCACCCGCGGCATCCGCGACATCACGGTGGATGATGTGGCTGCGGCAGAGAAGCTGGGCTGCGTCATCAAGCTCATTGCCTGGATGAAGCGGGGCGAGGACGGCAGCGTTGCCGCCGGCGTCGAGCCCTGCCTCGTGCCGAAGGCAAACCAGCTGGCCGGTGTCGATGACGTCTTCAATGCCGTCCTCGTCAAGGGCGATATGCTGGGCGACGTGGTCTTCTACGGCAAGGGCGCGGGCAAGCTGCCCACCGCCAGTGCTGTCGTGGCCGACGTGGTGGACGCCCTCAAGAACGGCGTCAAGGTCCACGACAGCCTGTTCTGGCAGCCCGCCGAGCCGGTGGAAGGAATGCTCACCGACCCCGCTCCCGCCGCATACTATGTGCGTGTGGAAGGCATCGCCCCGGCGGTGGCCGAGGCCATCTACGGCAAGGGCCATGTGGTGGAAGAGCATTTCGACGGCTGCTCCTACTTTGTGGACAGCGCCGACGGCAAGGCTCTGGCCGAAGCAGCCCGCAAGGTAGAGGCCATGGGCGGCAGCGTGAAGCTGGTGCTCCGCCGTCTGCCTGAGGACGCCTGAGCGTGAGAGAAGAGGGAACTGCGATGAAGATAAAAGTTTCCGTCCCGGCCACCAGTGCCAACATCGGCTCCGGCTTCGATGCGCTGGGTCTGGCTGTGACCTTGTATAATACCGTGACGTTCGAAGAGAGCGACCATCTGGACATCTCGGCGGCGGACGGCACCCGCATCCCCCGCGGCGAGACCAATCTGGTCTACCGCTCGGCCAAGGGTCTATTCGATAAGGTCGGCAAGACCATGCCGCCCCTCAAGCTCGTCCAGACCAACGCCATCCCGATGGCCCGGGGCCTCGGCTCGTCCTCGGCCTGCATCATCGCGGGCCTGCTGGGTGCGAACCGGATGCTGGGCGATGTGCTCAACACCCAGGAGCTGCTGACGCTGGCTACCTCCATCGAGGGCCACCCGGACAACGTGGCACCGGCCCTTCTGGGCGGTCTGACCAGCAGCGTTTTCGAGGACGGCGTCGTCTACTCCGTCAAGCGGGATGTGGACGAGAGCCTCTGCTTTGCAGCCATCGTACCGGACTACAAGCTGCTGACCGAAGCCGCCCGTGCGGCCCTGCCCAAAGAGGTCACCCACAAGGATGCGGTGTATAACCTGTCCCGTGCAGCCCTCATCCCGGCGGCATTCTGCGAGGGCCGCCACGACCTGCTGGCCATTGCCACCGAGGATAAGCTCCACCAGCCCTACCGGATGCCCCTGATGCCCGGCTCGAAGGAAGTCTTCGATATGGCGCGGCTCTGCGGTGCCAAGGCGGTGTACGTCTCGGGCGCCGGCAGCACCGTAATGGCTGTGGCCGAGAAGGCCAACGCCGAGAAATTCTACTCCAAACTGGAAAAGGGCCTCGAGCTGCTGGAAGGCTTGGACGGATGTGAAGCATTTACACTGCTGCGGCTGGATGCCGACAACACCGGTGCGACAGTGGAATGATAAACAGGACCGGAAGTGCAAGACCGCTTCCGCCCGGTGTACCCCTCACACACTGAGGGAGCAAAAAGAGGAGAGTGACAAGATATGGCGTTGATCGTACAGAAGTTCGGCGGTTCTTCGGTGAAGGACCGGGACCGTATCTTCAACGTGGCCCGCATCGTGGCCAACACCCACAACGCGGGAAATGACGTGGTCGTGGTAGTGTCCGCACAGGGCGACACCACCGACGACCTCATCACAAAGGCAGCAGAGATCACCCACAACCCTTCTGCCCGTGAGATGGATATGCTGCTGGCAGCAGGCGAGGAGATCAGTATCGCCCTGCTGGCTATGGCTCTGAACGAGCTGGGCTGCCATGCCACCAGTCTGACCGGCTGGCAGGCAGGCTTCCGCACCGACCGTGCCTACACCAAGGCCCGCATCACAAAGCTGGAGACCGAGCGCATCTCTTCGGAGCTGGAGCGCAACCGCGTCGTCGTCGTGGCAGGCTTCCAGGGCTTGAACAAGCTGGACGACATCACCACGCTGGGCCGCGGCGGTTCCGACACCAGCGCTGTCGCCATCGCAGCAGCGCTCCACGCCGACCGCTGCCAGATCTTTACCGACGTGGAGGGCGTCTACACCGCCGACCCGCGCAAGGTGCGCAACACCCGCAAGCTGGATGAGATCACCTTCGACGAGATGCTGGAACTGGCATCCCTCGGCGCACAGGTGCTCAACAACCGCAGCGTGGAGCTGGCTAAAAAGTATAATGTGGAGCTGGAGGTCCTCTCCAGCCTGAACCCCGTGCCCGGCACGGTCGTCAAGGAGGTTGTAAAAGACGTGGAAGGTATGCTGATCAAGGGTGTCGCAAAGGACACCGACGTTGCTGTTATTACGATCCTGAATGTTCCCGATGAGCCGGGTACCAGCTTCAAGATCTTCGGCCTGCTGGCCCAGAAGAATATCAACGTGGACATCATCCTGCAGTCCACCGGCCGCGACGGCAAGAAGGACATCAGCTTCACCTGCGCGGAGAGCGAAGCTGAGACTGCTCTGCGCGTCCTGCGCGAGAGCGCAAAGTTCGACCAGGTCACCTGCGACGAGACCTGTGCCAAGGTGTCCATCGTGGGTGCCGGTATGCAGAGCCACAGCGGCGTGGCCTCCAAGATGTTCGAGGCTATGTCCAACAACAACATCAACATCAAGATGATCTCCACCAGTGAGATCAAGATCTCCTGCATCATCGACCGTGAGGACGCTGACAAGGCTGTCAGCGCCATCCACGAGATGCTGTTCGACTAAGACGTGGCTTCAAAGCCGCCGTGCCGTGCGTCCTGCGCCGGTGCGGCGGCTTTTTGCGTACACAATTTTTTTACAGCCCCTGCCGTTTACACCCAGATAAAAGGGGTGTATAATATTATTATGTGCCTGTATTCAGGGAGAACGTCAAAAACAGGAAGGAAGCTGCATCATGGAGCAAAATCGACCCGCACCCCGCCGCGCTCTGTCGCCGAAAGAACGCCGCCGGAGACACCGTATCCGCCTCGTGCGCAACTGGACGGTCTTTCTGCTCAGCTGCGGCGCGGTCATGGCTGTGATGACCGGCGGCATCCTCTGGCTGCTGCCCAGGGCCTATGCCCTCATCGCACCGCCGACGGCCTTCGAGGCCCGGGAGTATGAGGGCGGCGCGGAGACGGACCTTTCGGATAAGCGCCTCATGCTGGTGAATGCAAACCTTCCCCTGACGGAAGAGCCGACGCCGGAGCTGGCCGTGGCCGATGATGCCACCGGCGTTTCGCTGGAAGCCGAGGCTGCCGCAGCCTACCGCGAAATGGCCGAGGCCGCAAAGCAGGATGAGATAGAGCTGGTGCTGACGGCAGGGTATCAGGATGCCGCCGCCCGTCAGAGCGCCTATGAGGCTGCTGTCCAGAGCTACCGGGAGTCCGGCTGCTCGGAGGAAGAGGCCACTGCCAAGGCTGCGACTGTCCAGCCTGCGCCGGAGGCCAGCGAATATGCCACCGGCTACGGTGCCGACATCCTCGCGGCAGACAGCATGGAGAAGGACACCGGTTTCGCCGACACCCGTGCCTATGAGTGGCTGGAAGCCTATGCCGCAGAGTACGGCTTCATCCTGCGCTGGCCGCAGGAGCGTCAGGCTGCTACCGGCATGGTGTTTGAGCCGTGGCACTGGCGGTATGTGGGCAGGGACAACGCCCTCGCCATCCGCGCCTCCGGCCTCTCGCTGGAAGAGTATCTGGCGCTGGAACAAACGAAATAATACAAAAGGACGATAGAACATTGAGACGATTCCAAATCGCGCCCGGCGTCCACCTCTCGTATGACGCCGCGCAGAAATTCAACCGCTGCCGCATCAGCATCCACTTCGCGTTCCCGGCCCGCCGCGAGACGGCCACGGCCCACGCGCTGCTGCCGCTGGTGATGGAGCGGGGCTATGCCGACTGCCCCGACATGACCCAGATGACCAAAAAGCTGGCCCGCCTCTACGGCGCCGACCTGACCGTGGACGCCCGCCCCATGGGCTGCAGCCACAACCTCTGCGTCAGCATCACCGGCATCAAAGATCAGTTCGCACTGGAAGGGGAGAAGCTGACGCAGGAGTACGCCGCACTGGCCCTCGGCACGGCGTTCCACCCCTATTTTGTGGGCAGCACTTTCGACCCCGAGGCCGTGGGCATCGAAAAGCAGATGCTGAAGAAGGCGCTGGAAGACGAAGTGAACGACAAGCGCCTTTACTGCCAGCGGCAGGCCAACCGCGAGTTCTTCGGAGACAGCCCCGCCGGTGTCCGGCAGGAGGGCTACTTAGAAGAAGTGGACGGCCTGACGCCCGAAGCGTTGACCGAGGCATATGATGAGATGCTGCGGACGGCGAACATCGAGCTCATCGTGCTGGGCTGCGACGAGGCCAGCACCACCGCCGTGAAGGACGCCCTTCTGGCGGAGCTTTCGGCCATCGACCGCGCCCCGCTGCCCCGGGCGGAGAATATCGCCATGCCCCGGCGGGAGCCGGTGCGGAAGGTGGAGCACTTCGACACCACGCAGGCCAAGCTCTGTATGCTGTTCACGCTGGGCCAGCCTATGCAGCCTGAACAGCTGGCCGCTGTCCGGCTGGCGATGGCTCTCTACGGCGGCAGTGTGACCAGCCGCCTTTTCCTGAACGTCCGGGAGCGCGACCATCTGTGCTACTACTGCTCGTCGTCCTTCCAGAGCTTCACGGGCAGCATGGCTGTCAACAGCGGCGTCGAGCACGCCGACGCGGCCCGCGCTGAGCAGGCGGTGCTCAAAGAGCTGGCAGATCTCTGCGACGGCCCTATCACCGACGAAGAGCTGGAAGACTGCCGCCGGGGCCTGCTGGCCGGGATGAACGGTCTGGAGGATACGCTGGGCGGCATCGAGACATGGTACTATATGGAAGTGCTGCGGGGCGGCCCGGTGCAGACGCCGGACGACGCCCGCCGCGCCCTGCTGGCGGTGACCAGGGAGGATGTGCGGGACATTCTGAAGCAGTTCACCCTGTCGGTGAGCTGTCTGCTGACGCGGGAGGAGGGAAATGGAAATGGCTGAGAACACCCAGAGCGTGCTGGAACGCACCGCCGCTGACCAGTGGAAAGTTCTGCCCTCGGGGCTGACCGTACTCGTCCGCCCCATGCCGGGCTACTCCGGCACCCATGTCATCTACGCCACCCGCTTCGGCTCCATCGACCGGGATTTCCGGCTGGGGGAGCGGGAAGTGCATCTGCCCGCCGGTGTGGCCCATTTCCTCGAGCACAAGATGTTCGAGGATGAGGACGGCGATGCCTTTGCAAAGTTCGCCAAGACTGGCGCGAATGCCAATGCTTTCACGGCCTTTGACCGCACCTGCTACCTCTTTACGGCCACGGAACAGCTGGACGAGAGCCTTGACGTGCTGCTGGGCATGGTGGGACACCCCTACTTTACCGAGCAGACCATCGCCAAAGAGCAGGGCATCATCGGGCAGGAGATAAAGATGTACGACGACAGCCCCGACTGGCGGCTCATCACCGGCCTGTGCGAGTGTCTGTATCACAGCCACCCCATCCGCAGCGATATTGCGGGAACGGTGGAGAGCATCGCGGAGATAACGCCCGAGATGCTCTACGATTGCTGCAAAGCGTTCTATGCGCCGGGCAATATGGTGCTGGCCGCAGCGGGCAACACCAGCATGGAGCAGATCCTGGCTGCCTGCGCCCGCCACGGCCTGATGGACGAGCGCCCGGCGGAAAAGGTCGAGCGCCTGCTCCGCCCCGAGCCGATGACGCTGGCGGCGGCCGAAAAGACCATCGCCATGCCCATCGCCAAGTCCTGCTTCGGTCTGGGCTTCAAAGAAGAGCCGCTGCCTTTCGGCGACCTGCGCAGCGAGATGCTGTACGAGCTCATCCTCTGCTGCATCTGCGGCGGGATGTCACCGCTCTACCGCCGCCTCTACGACGAGGGCCTGACCAACCCGGGTTTCGGCGGTGAGGTGCTGCGGGTGGACGGATGCTGCTGCATCCTCTTCACCGGCGAGAGCGACCAGCCCGACACTGTCCGGCAGCTTCTGCTGGACGAGATCGAGCGGGTGCGCAAAGAGGGCGTGGACCGGGAGATCTTCACCCTCTGCAAGAATGAAAAATACGGCCAGCTCATCGAAAATCTGGAAAACGTCGAGGATTCGGCCAGCCAGATGGCAGATTTCGCGCTGGCAGGTCAGACTGTGGCCCAGCAGATCACCATGCTGGCGGGCCTGACGGCAGAGGACGCCGACGCGGCATTGCAGCACATCCTGCGGCCTGAGCGGATAGCCGTGATGTACATTGAGCCGGACGGCACTGCCGTCGAAGAGGACGAAGAAGAGGAGACGGAAGAATGACGAATCTGGTACAGTTCCCGGGCCTCGGCCTCAGCTTTGAGCTGAGCCGGGTGGCCTTCAGCATCGGCGACATGGATATTTATTGGTACGGCGTCTGCATCGCCTTCGGCCTCTGCCTCGCATTGGTCTTTGCGTTCCGCCGCTGCACGGAGTTCGGCATCGACGCCGATTCGATGGTGGATGTCATCCTCATCGGCGTGGTGCTGGGCATCGCCAGCGCCCGCCTGTATTATGTGGCGATGGCACCCTATAATTACGATACCATCTGGGATGTGCTGGCCGTCCGCGACGGCGGTCTGGCCATCTACGGCGGCATCATCGGCGCCTTTGTGTTCGGCGGCCTGGCCTGCAAATGGCGGGGCGTGCCGGTGCTGCCCATGTTCGACCTGGCCGGCATGGGCTTCCTCATCGGACAGGGCTGCGGCCGCTGGGGCAACTTCTTCAATCAGGAGGCTTTCGGCTGCAACACCACCCTGCCCTGGGGCATGTTCAGCGAAGCAACGGAAGATTACCTGATGGGCAGCACTGTCACGGTGCCGAAGGGCGTTACCATCGACCCCGCCATGCCCGTCCACCCCACCTTCCTCTACGAGAGCATCTGGTGCTTCGTGGGTCTGGCCCTGCTGGCGGCATACATCAAAAAGCGAAAGTTCAACGGCGATATTGCCCTGCGCTACCTTGTCTGGTACGGCGCAGGCCGCTTCTGGATCGAATCTCTCCGCACCGACAGCCTGCTGCTGGTGCCGTCGCTCGGCCTGCGCGCTTCCCAGCTGGTGGCGGCTGCGGCCGTCGTGGGCGGTGTGGCACTGGAAATTTTCCTGACCCGGAAATATAAGTCCAAGCCTCTCATGGTGACGCTGGCCCTGACGGCAGAGAACCGCAGTCTGCTGGCGAAGGTGCGCAAGGCAGAGCCGGAATTTACGGTGGAGAGGGAAGAGCTGGTGGCTTCCAGCCCCCGCAAGCTCTTCCTCGAGCGCACGAATGCCTATAACGAGCGGGTGAAGCAGCAGCTCAAAGAGAAACTGGCAGAGAAAAACTGAAAATATTTCCGCAAAAGCGGGATTTTCCTCTTGAAATCCGCACATTTTTTTGCTATACTATTCTAGCCGCTTGGTGTGGGCGCCTCAAATGGCCCCTGTGAGGGCCTGCCTTTACGACCAGCGAGTACAACGAAAAGGAATGAACAAAATGTACGCAATCATTGTTACCGGCGGTAAGCAGTACCGCGTGGAGCAGGGCGACATCGTCTACATCGAAAAGCTGGACGTTGAGGCCGACTCCGAAGTGAAGTTTGATCAGGTTCTCGCTATTGGCGAGGAGGGTTCGGTCAAGGTTGGCGCTCCCGTTGTTGAGGGCGCTTCCGTTTCTGCCAAGGTCATCAAGAATGGCAAGGGCAAGAAGCTGAACATCATCACCTATCGCGCAAAGAAGCACAGTGCTCGCCGCATGGGCCATCGTCAGCCCTTCACCAAGGTTGAGATCACTGCGATCAACGGCTAAGTAGGAGGTATATTACAATGGCACATAAAAAGGGCGTAGGCAGCACCAAGAACGGCCGTGATTCTGCGGCTCAGCGTCTGGGCACCAAGCGTGCAGATGGTCAGTTCGTTCTGGCCGGCAACATCCTCGTTCGTCAGCGCGGCACTCACATCCAGCCGGGTGAGAATGTCGGCAAGGGCAGCGATGATACCCTGTTTGCTCTGGTCGACGGCACCGTTCGTTTCGAGCGCGTGGGCAAGAGCGGCAAGAAGTGCAGCGTCAAGCAGTAACTTCTTTCTAAAATCTGCAACACAGAGAGCCGGACCCTCGTGGCCCGGCTCTTTTTGATGAATTTCTTCTTTCTCGATCAGGCTCCCCTCGCTAGGGGAGCTGGACGCGCCAAAGCGCGGACTGAGAGGTTATTTTCAAATAAAAGCGCAGAAAATAAGCGCTGAGAAGAATTTTTTCTGAGAACAGGAGGGCCTGTATGGCAGCACAAACCAATTTTATCGACATCGCCACCATCTGGCTCCATGCCGGCAAGGGCGGCGACGGCGCAGTGAGCTTCCATCGTGAGAAGTTCGTGGCCGCTGGCGGCCCGGACGGCGGCGACGGCGGCCGGGGCGGCGACATCATCTTTGTCGTGGACGACCACCTCACCACTCTGATGGACTTCCGTTATAAGCGCAAGTACACCGCCGACGAGGGCGGCAAGGGCGGCGCAAGCCTCTGCCACGGCAAGAATGCCGAGAACCTCGTCATCAAGGTGCCTCTGGGGACGGTCATCAAGGACGCAGAGAGCGGCCTCGTCATCGCCGACCTGTCCGACCACACCCCCGTCACCATCGCCAAGGGAGGACGCGGCGGCTACGGCAATGCACACTTTGCTACCCCCACCCGCCAGATCCCCAAGTTCGCAAAGCCCGGTATGCCCGGCGAGGATATTCAGGTGACTCTCGAGCTGAAGCTCATCGCGGATGTGGGCCTCATCGGCTTCCCCAACGTGGGCAAGTCCACCCTCATCTCTACCATCAGCGCCGCAAAGCCGAAAATTGCAAACTACCACTTCACCACGCTGGTGCCGACGCTGGGCGTCGTGTCGGTGGGTGAAGGCGCAAGCTTCGTCTGCGCCGACATCCCCGGCCTCATCGAGGGTGCCAGCGAGGGCGTCGGCCTGGGCCACGACTTCCTCCGCCATGTGGAGCGCTGCCGTCTGCTGCTGCACGTCGTGGACGTCTCCGGCAGCGAGTGCCGCGACCCCATCGAGGACTTCGAGCAGATCAACGAGGAGCTGGCAAAGTTCAGCCCGGCTCTGGCCGAGCGTCCCCAGATCGTGGTGGGCAACAAGTGTGACCTTGCCACCGAGGAGCAGATCGACACCTTCCGCAAGTATGTGGAAGAGAAGGGCCTGACTTTCGTCCCCATCTCCGCCGCCACCATGCAGGGCGTCAGGGAGCTTCCGGGTCTGGTCTACAACCGCCTGAAGGACATTCCCGCCGTCCCCGTGTTTGCCCCCGAGTACAAGAAGCCCGAGGCAAAGGCCGGTGGCCGCGAGTTTACCATCAAGCGGATGGAGGCTCATGTCTGGAGCGTGGATGCACCCTGGCTGGAGTATATCCTGGCCGGCAGCAACGTGGACGACTACGAGAGCCTGCAGTATTTCCAGCGCCAGCTGGGCGAGAGCGGCATTCTGGACGCTCTGGTGCAGAAGGGCGTGCAGGAGAACGATACCATCCTCATCGGCGAGTATCAGTTCGATTATATTTTCTAAGCAAGAGCTTTTGCAGGATAAACCTCTCCGTCATTGCTTCGCAATGCCACTGCCCGGGTTGCGGCACCCAGCAGCCGCAGCGCTTTGCTTGCGTTTTGCTGGCCGCGGCCCCAACAGCGACTCCCTGTTTCCGCCACTGGCGGCGGTCGTCGTTGTTGCTCCTAACGAGGAGAGGCCTTGGCATTTCGTGAAGCTTTCCCTCTTCGCCAGAGGCTCCCTCGGTAGGGGAGCTGTCGAGCGAATGCGAGACTGAGGGGTTGAGCAAAGAAGAAGCTTTAAGAGGTATCCTATGAACGAACCCGAAAAGATCGACCCCCGGGAGCTGAGCCCGCTGGCACTAGCCTTCGTGGGCGACAGTGTGCTGGAACTTCTGGTGCGGCAGCGGCTGGTGGAGCACCACCGTCTGTCGGCGGGAAAGCTCAACGCCGAAAAGGTCAAATACGTCTCGGCCCGGGCGCAGTTCCGGGAAGAGCAGCTGTTGGAGCCGCTTTTCACCGAGGACGAGCTGGCTGTCTTCAAGCGGGGCCGCAACGCCAGCAAGGCCAGTGTGGCCAAACACGCCTCCCCGGAGGAGTACCGCGCGTCCACCGGCTTCGAGTGCCTGCTGGGCTGGCTGTATCTGAACGGCCAGCTGAGCCGGGTGCATGAGCTGTTCGAGACGCTGTGGCAGTCGTTCGACCCCAACGAAAAATAACCGGAACACGCGAAAGCCCACTGCTTTCCGCACTGGGAAACAGTGCAAAGAGAGCAGTGGGCTTTTTGTTGTCCCGCCAGATGGTCCGTTCGGGCGGGGCGGCGCTCAGCGCAGAGGCTTAGCGGCTGTTGCGGGCGGAGTTGTGAGCCGAGTTCTTGCCGCCCTCGTCGTCGGCACCCTTGGTGTACTGGTTGGGGTGCTTGTGCTCGTTGGTAGCAGAGTTCTGGCTGGAATTGGTGTTGCGGTTGGTGCTCTGATTGCTGGTGCGGTTCTGAGTCTGGTTCTTGCAGTTGGTGCTGCGGTTCTCGCTGCGATTTTCCATCGTATCGTCGCTCCTTTCGATTTCGGGAGGTGTTCTGTGCTCCCTGCCCATAGTTTGACCGGCTGCGGCGGCTTTATGCACCGCAGCCCGAAGGAGGTCTCATAAAAATGTCTGCCGAATATTTTGAAGCCCGGGAACGCGCCCTTCTGGGTGAGCGATACGATACGCTCTACGCTGCCCCGCAGGAGACAGCGGCCCGCGGCGTGACCGTCTCTGCCCTCCGCACTACGCCGGAAGAATTTGCGGCCCGGGCAGACTTCCCGCTGCGGCCCTCGCCCTTCTGCAAGGCGGCGTTCGTGGTGGAACAGCCCGACTTCAAGCCGGGCCGCCATCCCTACCATCACGCAGGCGTCTTCTACTCGCAGGAGCCATCGGCCTCGTCGGCAGCTCCGCTGCTGGGCGTCAAGCCCGGGATGCGGGTGCTGGATCTATGTGCTGCCCCCGGCGGTAAGAGCAGCCAGCTCGCCGCCGCTCTGCAGGGGCAGGGCCTGCTGGTGAGCAACGAATATGTCGCGGCCCGTGCAGAGATTTTGAAGAGCAACCTCGAGCGGATGGGCGTGTCCAACGCCGTCGTGCTAAACGAGACGCCCGCCCGCATCGCGGCGGCACTGCCGGAGTTCTTCGACCGCGTTCTGGTGGATGCGCCCTGCTCCGGTGAGGGGATGTTCCGCAAAGAGCCTGCCGCGCTGGCCCAGCACTGCGAAGCGCTGGTGAAGCAGTGCGCAGAGCTGGGTGCGGACATCCTCGACAGCGCCGCTGCGGCCCTCGCGCCGGGCGGCGAACTGGTCTACTCCACCTGCACCTTCGCGCCGGAAGAGGACGAGGGACAGGTGGCCGCATTTCTGCAGCGCCACCCGGAGTTCACGCTGGCCGATGTGCTGGGCAATGTGGATTATCCCTTCGGCAGTGAGGGTGAGGCCAACCGCACCGGTGGTCTGCCGCTGGATGTGAGCAAGGTGCGCCGCATCTGGCCCTGTCAGGGCGGTGAGGGCCACTTTATGGCCCGGCTCGTCAAAGCCGGTACGCCCCGGACTCTGCCGGCCCTCGGCGAGTACACCCCCGAAGAGCAGCTCTGGCTGGCCGCTGCCGCCGAAGTAGGCAAAAAGGCCAAGGGCAGCAAACCACAGAAGGCTGCAAAGCTTGCGGATGCCCGCAGCGCCCGGCGGGAGAACAGCCGGGCTTGCCGAGAGGCTGTGCAGGGCCGCAGTTCCCGCAGCCGGGACGCTGGGGCAGGGGATGCATCGCCCGCCCAGAGCCTCGCTGCATGGCGGGAATTTGCGGAGGAATATTTCCCGGAGCTGGCAAAGCGCCCTGCCGTGGTACATGGCGGCGGCGTTCTGCTGCCGACGGCTTTCCCGCAGACGAATCTTCACGTTTTGCGTGCAGGCGTCTTCGTGGGCAGTGTGCAAAAGGGGCGCTTCGTGCCGGAACATCATCTGTTCACGGCTTTCGGCGCACTCTGCCAGAACCGTGAGGAACTGGCCCTTGCCGACTCCCGAACCATGGAATATCTCTTTGGCCGGGAGATAGAAGCTCACACCGCTGCCGATGGATGGTGCTGTGTGACGGTGGACGGCTGGCCGCTGGGAGGCGGCAAAGTGTCCGGCGGCAGGGTCAAAAACCATTATCCCAAGGCACTTCGTCTGCTGTAAAACGTAGTTTTTGGCAGAATAAACCGGAAAACCATCGGTACAAGGCTTGAACGCCGATGGCTGTTGTGATAAAATAATAGAGTTAGATTTTGTGTGCTGCCACAATGCGGGCGACCACAGCCCGTCTGCCCGCAGGCGGAGATCACTGATAAAATACAGGAGGCTCTTTTCCATGTCTGGACATAGCAAATGGAACAATATCAAGCGCAAGAAGGAGAAGACTGACGGCGCAAAGGCAAAGGTCTTTACCAAGATCGGCCGCGAGATCAGCGTTGCCGTCCGTACCGGCGGCCCCAACCCCGCTTCCAACAGCAAGCTGGCTGACCTGATCGCCAAGGCAAAGCGTATGAGCGTGCCGAATGATAACATCCAGCGTATCATCAAGAAGGCCGAGGGCGGCGATAAGACCGAGTACGAGGCGATCACCTACGAGGGTTACGGCCCCGGCGGCGTGGCTGTCATGGTCGAGACTCTGACCGACAACCGCAACCGTACCGCTGCTGACCTGCGCCACTACTTCGATAAGAACGGCGGCAACCTGGGCGCTATGGGCTGCGTGGGCTTCCTGTTCAGCCAGAAGGGCGTCATCGACATTTCTCTGGAAGACAAGGATGCCGACGAGGCCATGATGGACGCTCTGGATGCCGGTGCTGAGGACTTCGATGCAGGCGAAGATGCCGCTGAGATCACCACCGACCCCGAGAACTACTCCGCTGTCGTCAAGGCAATGGAGGAGAAGGGCTACGAGATCCTCTCCGACGATCTGGCCATGGTCCCCATGACCACCACCCGTTTGACCGACCCCGATCAGCTCAAGCTGATGGGCAAGCTGCTGGATGCTCTCGAGGATAACGATGACGTCCAGAACGTCTGGCACAGCCTCGAGAACGAAGAGGACCTGCCGGAATAATGCTCTACAAGTCTGAATAAGGACGTAACAAAGCCGCTTTTTGTGCTGTGAGGCACAGAAAGCGGCTTTGTTGTTGGATGGCGGCTTCTAATATTGGGAGTGTCTGTAAAAGATAAAAACGCTTTTTGCTGCTTATTTATAATTCTGGATCTATTGCAAGCTTAGATGGTGGCTGTTAGACAAAAGCTGTTCAAAAAATCATTTATAACAATTCAACTTTGTAGAACAAAAATAGAACAAGGCAAAGAGGGTGACAAATCGGCGGCTATAGAAAGGGTATATGCTTAAGAGGAAAACTATTGAAGTAATGGTAAAATTATGATAAAATTAGTCGAGGAATAAATCATAATATGAAAATAGGCAGGGGTTGTGGCTCTGAAAGAAAAAAGCTCAGAAAAACGATAAAAACAGAATGAAATCTCAAAGTAAAAGGGTTTGACTTTTGCAGAGTGCGTGCAGGAGTCTATTGAAGTTGTGCGAAACTGAAAGATGAAAAAAGAAATCGCGATTTCAAAAGTGTTGATGGAATGACACATTGAATCTGAAATGCCTCTGGTCAAAATACCGGAGAAAAGGTACTTCAGATGTGTCCATAAAAGCTCTGGTGGTCGTCATGCTCGAAAAGCTCCGTTTATGCGGTAGTCGAGCGATTTTGGCAGGCAGAGATGAGCGGTGAGGCAGAGCAAAACATCGAATCGTAAGTGAGGTATGCGGAATGTCAGCAAGTGTGGTTGAAATTGAGAAGCCGGTCGTCATCGACCGAAAGCAGAATCTGCGGGAACATCGGTTATATTGGGTCGGACGCCGGACGCAGGATGTGGTCTTATCGGCACTGGCGCTGGTGGTGCTATCGCCGGTGATGCTGGCAACAGCTATTGCTATCGTGGTAGATGACCCTTCTGCCGGGCCTATTTTTTCGCAGGAGCGCATTGGACGAGATGGCAAACCGTTCAGGTTCTACAAGTTTCGTTCCATGTGTCCGAATGCGGAAGCAAAACTGGACGACCTTCTGGACCAGAACGAAATGGATGGTCCGGTGTTCAAAATCAAGGACGACCCGCGCATTACCCGTGTGGGCAAGTTTATCCGCAAGACCAGCATCGATGAGCTGCCCCAGCTCTGGAATATCCTCAAGGGAGACATGAGTATTGTGGGCCCCCGCCCGGCACTTCCCCGCGAGGTGGAGCAGTATGGGGATTATGAGAAGCAGCGTTTGTATGTGACGCCGGGCCTGAGCTGCTATTGGCAGATCGCGCCGCACCGCAATGAGCTGTCCTTTGAGGAGTGGATGGACCTGGACATTAAATATGTGCAGGAACGCAGCTTCTGGGTGGATTGGAAAATCATTTTCAAGACATTCAAGGTGTGCCTGCTGGGGCATGGAGAATAAAAAGACAGGCCTGCGTATGGATTGTGGCTGCAATCTGTATACAGGCTTGTTGTCGTACGGCTCATTATGAGATTTACATACATTGTTGATGAAAAGGTTTCAGAAAGATATGGGATTATAAAAAAAGACTATAAAGTTGCAGTCGCCGGTACCGGGGCTAGAGATATAATACGCGGCTGTCATAATAGGGACAAGGGTACGGCAGAGAATGAAAGGCTCCGCGACCCGAAGTTCATATTTTCTTACCCGAAGAATGAACGACTGATCTTTCTGAACGGCAGAAATGCCGCACAGGAAGAAATTTCGACCATGAGGGTGGGGTGATAGCCAGCGGACAGGTGCAAGAGCCTATCCGCTCTTTGTGTTGGCTGAAATTAGATGAAGAAATTGAGTGGGATTGTGGGAAAGATTTATGAGTAAGAAACTTGCGATTGCGATGTTCGGACAGAAGCGATTATTGAGAGAAGGTGGAGTAGAGATCGTTGTCAAAGAACTCTGCACCCGAATGGCACAGAATGGCTGTGACGTGACCTGCTACAACAGAGCAGGCCATCATGTGAGTGGTGCAGAATATGACGATGCTGGTAAAACGGAGTACGAGGGAATCCGTCAGAAGTTTGTTCCGACCATTGAACGGTGTGGGGCTAGAGATATAATAGGGTCAACCAAGAAAAACTACGATAACTAAAGGGTTTTGACGGCTTGAGTTGTCCTTCAAAAGTTTTATTTGTTGAAAAGACTGCAAGAAGCGGGAAATCCTGGGGGTTATATGTAGGAGGCTTTTGGAAGCTCTGTTTTGACCCACAAAAAGGAGCAGCAAATAAAGATTGAAGGAGAGTTCAAGCCTACGGTGGATTGCCTTTGTGCGACCCGCCGTAGGTTTGTTTTTATCCATAAGGGAATAGATGCAACATTAGCGATAAAAATGTGAGGATGGAATAGAGGAATGAATTCAAAAAAAGAAGTGCAGCACGTATACCTTGTTGGCGCGAAGTCATTGGGGGCTTACGGAGGTTATGAGACCTTTGTCTACAAGCTCACAGAGTATCACCAGAATAAAGAAAACATCAAATATCATGTTGCCTGCAAAGCCAATGGTGACGGCTGCATGGATGAGAGCAAATTTGATGGTGTGACAAGAATCAACGAACATGAATTTGAACTCCACAATGCCCACTGTTTCAAAATTGATGTTCCTCAGATTGGCCCTGCGCAGGCAATTTATTATGATGCTGCTGCACTAAAAGCTTGTTGCGAACATATCAAGGAAAACCATATTCCGCACCCTATCGTTTACATCATGGCTTGCCGTATTGGGCCTTTCGCTGGTTACTTTTACAGAAAAATCCATAAACTGGGCGGCACTGTGTATCTGAACCCAGATGGACACGAGTGGATGAGAGCCAAGTGGTCCGCACCGATTCGGAAATACTGGAAGATTTCTGAGCAGATGATGGTTAAGTACTGTGACCTTGCAATCTGTGATTCTGTGAATATCGAAAAGTACATCCACGAGTGCTATGACGGCAAAGGCATCAAGGGCAGAAATCCTAAAACGACCTTCATTGCTTATGGTGCAGATCTGACCCTCAGCAAGCTGGCTGACGATGATGAAAAACTGGTGAGCTGGTATAAGGAAAAAGGATTGACAAAGAAGGACTATTACCTTGTTGTCGGTCGTTTCGTGCCGGAGAACTCTTTTGAAGTCATGATCCGAGAGTTTATGAAGAGCAAGAGCCAGAAGGACTTTGCCATCATTACGAATGTGAATGACAAGTTTTTGAATGAGTTGGAAGAAAAACTTCATTTTAAGAGCGATAAGAGAATTAAGTTCGTTGGCACTGTCTATGATCAGGAACTGTTGAAGAAGATTCGTGAGAACGCCTATGCTTATTTCCACGGTCATACGGTTGGTGGTACGAACCCGTCTCTGATTGAAGCTCTCGGCAGTACAGATTTAAACCTGCTGGTTGATGTTGGCTTTAATAAAGAAGTCGCAGAGGATTGTGCTCTTTATTGGAGCCGCAAGCCGGGGAGTCTTGCAAAACTCATTGATAAAGCTGATCAGATGAGTACAGATAAAATTGCAGAGATGGGCCGGAGTGCCAAGAAGCGTGTGGCGGAAGAGTACACGTGGGATAAGATTTGCGGACAGTATGAAGATGTGTTTGTGGGGAAATGATTTGTTTCGTAAAAAATAATAAGATTTATTAAGGTGAGAATATGGATCAACATTTGTCGATTGAAGAAACAGGAATACAAGGGCTGTACGTTGTAAATCCAGCGTCATATAAAAGTGATGAAGATTTAATTGTGGAAACATATAACAGTCAAGAACTACTTAAATATGGCTTAAATATGACTTTTGTTCAGGAAAACCAGTCGATGAGTGTTAAGGGCGTTCTGCGAGGATTACATGTTCAAAAGAACTTCCCGCAAGGGAAATTGGTGAGAGTTGTAAGAGGAAGAATATACGATGTCGCTGTAGACACAAGGACTACTTCTTCAACCTACGGAGATTGGTATGGTGTTGAACTCTCAGCAGATAATAAAAAACAATTTTATATACCAGAAGGTTTTGCACATGGATTTTATGTGATTTCTGATATTGCAGAGGTGTGTTTTAAGGTTTCTGACTATTGGCATCCAAATGATGAGATTGGAATACCGTGGAATGATCCAGAGCTGAAGATAAATTGGCCTATAAAAGAAAATGAGATGCCAATTATTGCAGATAAAGACCTACATTATGATTCTTTTTCTCTGTTAAAAGAAAAATTGGTCCAAAGAGAGGAATAGCAACATGAAAATACTATTAATACATAAGTTTCATTATATGTTGGGTGGAACAGAAACATTTCATTATAATTTGGCAGAGGCGTTAACTGCAGCAGGGCATGAAGTCATTTTCTTTTCAATGTATGATGAAAGAAATATACCGTGTGCGCAAGATAAATATTTTGTTTCAAATGTAGACTATAATGATCCCAATTTGAGTACATTTAAGAAAATCAAAATGGGAATTAAATTAATATATTCTTTTGAATCTAAACATAACATCGAAAAACTAATTCGGGATGAAAAGCCAGACATTGCCCATATTGGATTGTTGCATCGCCAAATTACATTTTCGGTAGTTGATGTTTTGAAGAAATATAACATTCCGGTTGTGATGCACTTGCATGAATTGACAGCAGTGTGTCCATGTTATACGATGCTGCGACAAGATGGATCTATATGCAGTGATTGTGCGACAAAAGGATATTGGAATTGTGTGAAAAATAAGTGCATGAAAGGCTCTCTTGCAAAGAGTGTATTGGCATATACAGAAGCTCAATTTCTTAGATATGGGCATTATTATGACAAAATTGACTTATATATTGCGGAATGCAATTTTTATAAAAATTTAGTAGAAAAAGCTCATTTTACACATTCACCAATAATCAAGATGAATAATTTCTTGCCGATAAATCAGGAGTACAAAGCCTATTATGAGCATGACAATTATATTCTGTATTTTGGAAGATATGCAAGAGAAAAAGGCGTTTTGACAATTTTAAAGGCATATGCCAAGATGCATTGTGATGAAAAATTGGTTCTGGTTGGTAAGGGATCGGAAGAAGAAAGAATAAAAAATTTTGTTAAGGAACACAATCTTGAGGGTCGCGTTCAAGTAAACGGTGCAATTTTCGGCGAAGAAATGGATCGTATAATTGAACGCGCCAAAGTTGTTCTTGTACCGTCAGAATGGTATGAAAATGGGGCATTTGTTGCATTACAGGCCTTGGCTAAAGGGAAGATTGTTGTTGCAAGTGATATTGCAGGTCTTTCTGAAATTGTACAAGATGGTGAAACTGGATATCTGGCAGAACCGGGAAATCCTGATAGCTTTGCAATAGCTATTCAGAAGGCTTTAAACTTGACAGAAACCGAGTATAGAAATATGAGCGCGCGCATAGTAGCGTATGCAAAAAAGCGATGCGATGCGGAAAACTATATAGAGAAACTCTGCAAAATTTACGAAGAACTAATAAATGGGAAACAGCATAAGGAGAACGGATGAAAAAGAAAGCATTGATAGTTGTGAATCTTGCTGGTTTTCTACATTTTCTGTGGAATGATATCGCGACACTTCAAGAAATGGGATATGAAGTGTCAGTGGCAATGAATGAAAATTCTGCGGCAGGCCCGAACCTGATTGAAATTCCTAAACTGGAAGAAATGGGGATTGCACATTATCAGGTGGAATTTGATACCAAAAGCCCGGTATCAACTCAAAATATTCAGGCTTATAAACAATTAAAACTTATTTTGAAAACGAATAAGTATGATTTGATTCATTGTCATACACCTATTGTTGGTATTTTGACCAGAATGGCTGCAAGGAAATATAGAAAAACTGGGACAATAGTTATATATACAACACATGGATTTACATTCACAGACAAGTCGTCGAAAAAAAACTGGATTGTTTATTTTACTGCCGAAAAGCTAATGTCAAGATTCTGTGATGCTATTATTACAATAAATCATGAAGATTATAACAACGCAAAAAAAATGCACTGTCCTAAAACTTATATTATTCCGAGCGTTGGTTTAGATAATCATAGGTTTGCAAATTTAAGAATAAACAGAGATGAATATAGAGCATCATTTGGTGTAAACTCAAAAGATCATATGATTTTAGCTGTGGGTGAATTATCATCGAGAAAAAACCAGAAAATTATTATAGAAGCATTAGGAACGCTTGATAGAAAAGAACAGTACATATTTGTAATCTGCGGAACTGCAGTTGTTAATTCAACAATCGAGGAAGAACTCAAAGAAACAGCCTCTAAATTAGGAGTCAGGATCTTCTTGGCAGGGCACAGACTTGATATTCCAGAGATAAATGCATGTGCGGATGTTGCTGTCATCCCATCCGTAAGAGAAGGATTTGGAATGACGGGAGTGGAGGCACTTGCATCAGGTGTACCTGTTGTGGGATCTGATGTACAGGGGATAAGAGAATATGTAATTCCCGGAAAAACAGGATATCTTTGCGACCCATACGATGCACATCAATTTGCAGACGCCATTGAAAAAATAGTGAATTTGCCATCAGAAGAAAGAGCCAAGATGGTAATTGCTTGTAAAGAAAAAGCAAAAGAATTTGATGTATCCAAGTCTATTGCAGCTATGAAGAATATATACCAGGAAGTATTATGCCATGACGGAAAATAAGATAGTTAGAGATGAGATGCCACTAGTAAGTGTAGTTGTGCCGATATATAATGTGGAACTTTACCTGAAAGAGTGCGTTGATTCAATTCTTTCCCAAACATATAAGAATATTGAAGTGATTTTAGTTGATGACGAGTCTCCAGATTTATGTGGAAAAATATGCGATAACTATGTAGCAATGGACGGCAGAATCAAGGTTGTTCATAAGAAAAATGGTGGTTTGTCTGATGCCAGAAATGCTGGAATGAAAGTTGCAACAGGAGATTTAATTACTTTTGTTGACAGTGACGACTATATTTCAAAGGATTTTGTGAAAATTCTTTTTGAAGCTATGTCAGAGAACAATTCTGATATAGCTATTGCCAATATGAAGAGGACGAGCAGACGCGATGATAAAAATACTGTAATAGATTGGAAAGTGTCCAGTTACAAAAATGAAGATGCTTTGATTCGGATGCTATATGGTACACCATTTGGCACGTCTGCATGTGGAAAACTTTTTAAAAGAAGTCTGTTTACAGGTGTTGAATTCCCCTATGGAAAATTCTCTGAAGATCTCTTTACAATCTATAAAACAATTTTGAAGAGTGAAAATGTAACCTATGTGGGATTTGATGGTTATTTTTACTATTATCGCGATGAGGGAAGCATCGTCGTTTCTGGATATAAGGAAAAGCATTTAGAAGCTTTGGATGCTATCGATGATATTGCAAGAGAGGTAAAAGGAAAAACACAATTTGATAACGCACTGTCGACTCAATATATAAATGTTGTATATGATATTGCTGCGAGAAATCCACAGCTTTCAGAGTTTCAGAATAAACGCATTCAGAGTGTATTGAAATCGAATCGGATGAATGTGCTAAAAGATGGTAATGCCCCAAAGAGATTACGGGCTTTTGCTGCGATATCATTATTTGGAAATAGAATAGCACTTAAGGTTGTCGTTGCGAGAAATAGGAAGTGGAAGGCGTAAAGAGGGGAGGCAAAAAGAGATGACACCATATATTATTGTATTTATGATTTCGATAGGTCTTTTTGCACTTTCTGATCGAGTGATATTTACACAAAGAAAACCCGTTGTTTTTGTAGCGGTTATAACATTGTGCTTGCTAGCTGGCCTGCGAGCGGAAAGTATTGGTACAGATACAAGAGTTTATTTGGTGCCTATTTTTGAGGCAGCAAAAAAATGTCATAGTCTTGGAGAATACTTGAATTCATCCTTTCATGCTTTTACATGGACAACGGATTATGTGAAAGATATGGAACCTTTATTTCCGCTGTTAGTTTTGATTGTGACAAAAATTACGGGCTCATTGTATTGCGTCCAAACCATTTTGGAATTGTGTGTGATTTTGCCACTATATATCGCTGTTAGAAAAGATAAACAGACAAACCTTTGGATGGCGATGTTTGTCTTTTGTATGGCCTTTTATAATCCCTCGATGAATATGATGCGTCAGTCAATCGCTATGTCTTTGGGAGTTCTAGGTTTCGAATATTGGAGAAATGAGGAAAAGAAAAACGCATTTATTTGTGTGTTCATAGCGTTCTTATTCCACACAAGTTCATTGCTGATATTGCTAATTTATCTTTTATACGATTATATTGTTAAGGGAACTAAATTAAGCTTTACTGGAAACAATATCAGCAAGAGAAATGAAACACCGAGAATGGTGATAGCAGCAGGAATAGGATTGGCCGGAATGCTATTGATGTCTGTAATTGTGTCAGTGTTATCATCGTTTGGATTTGGACAGTATTTAAGCTATGTTACTGGTAAGCTTTCATTTATGCCAAATCAGCTTTTAATTCGTGTGCCTCAAATTATTCTAATCATTTGGAGTTTTAGATATTTGAGAGCTCAGGGAGGAGATGTTTCTTTCTTCTTAGTTATGGAAGTATATGCAGTTTTATTCTCACAGTTTACCAGTGTAAGTGGTTATGGTGGAAGAATTGCTTTATACTTTGCGATTTTTGATGTAATTGTAATACCACGGGCGATGAGTGCGTTAAAGCCAAAAAAAAGTGGAGTAATAATTCGGCCGATTATTATACTATATTATATGTTTTATTGGTGGTTTTATTTTGTATATTCAGGAACACATCAAACAGTGCCGTATATGTTTATGAAATAGAGGAGAAATGAATAGATGGATAAGAAAATTGGTATTATGTCAATGCAAAGGATTATTAATTATGGGTCCTTTTTGCAGGCATACGGTTTAAAAAAAATGATTGAGTCAATTTCAAAATCAGAAGTTGAATTTGTGGATTACAGATTTGGTACTGACATTACAGATAGACTGAAAAGGAAGCAAGAACGCACGGAAAGTGTAATGGATAAGGTGCTAAAAAATAGAACCCCTTGGAATTACTTAAAAAAGATGCAGTTCTTTAAAGAAATAGAGAGAAGACTGATTCAAGATTTAAAGGCAATGGGAGTGGATGAACTGAATTATGACTGCAGGGTTGATACGTTAGTTATTGGAAGCGATGAAGTGTTCAATTGCCTTCAGCCATATCCGGTAGGGTATTCTAAACAATTATTTGGTGATGGATTTGAAGGTAATAAGCTTGTTTCATATGCAGCTTCTTTCGGAAGTACGCGCTATGAAGATTTGGTGGAGACCGGCATTGTACAAGAAATTAAGACAATGTTATCCAAATTTGCAGCGATTTCTGTAAGAGACGAGAATAGTGCACATATTGTTAAACAATTATTAGGATATGACCCGGAAATTCATATGGATCCAGTTCTTATGTATGATTTTGCACAAGAAATTGCGGAATATAAGACCAGTGAAAAAGATTATATCATTTTATATGCATATACAGGAAGATTAAGTAGAGAAGAAGAGTGCTACATCAAAAAATTTGCGAATAGACATAATAAGAAAATAATATGTATTGGTCATTATTCGAATATTGCAGACAAAAACATAATATGTAATCCGCTATATGTTTTTTCTTATTTTAAAAATGCGGATTACGTCATTACAGATACATTTCACGGCACGGTATTTTCAATTAAAATGAATACAAAATTCTGTACGCTTATACGTGATTCTAATCGTAATAAATTAGAGGCTTTGCTAAAAAAATTAGATAAGTTGGATAGAAAAGTAGAAAAAATGGAAGATATTGAACAGCTTTATAATACCGAAATTGATTTTTATAAAACTAATCAAATAATTGAACAAGAGCGTAAAAAAACAACGATGTATTTAAAGGAAAATATTTAAAATGGGTAGTGAGTCAAGAAATAGATACTTATTAAAAAACACATTGATTTTTACACTTGGCAATATTGGCTCTAGGATGATTTCTTTTTTCTTGATTCCATTGTATACTAATGTTTTAACAACGAGCCAGTATGGTACGGTGGATCTTATAACTACTATTAGTACAGTTGCAGGGCCAATGCTTACATTGAATATCGCTGAATCGGTTATGCGGTTCGGGTTAGACAAAGATGCAGATAAGGAAAAAAACACACAGTGTGGAAGCATAGTTCTACTCATTGCGATGATAATTGGACTGGTTTTAATTCCAATATGCAGATGCATCACAGAAGTATCTGACTATGCGATGTATGTTTATTTTTATGTCATTTCTTTATCTGCTAGTCAACTGTTTCTATGCGATTTACGCGGAAAGGAATTGTTACTTAAGTATTCACTTGGAAATATCCTTCAGACATTGATGATAGCGATTTTAAATATAACATTTTTACTTGTCTTTAAAATGGAAACAGGTGGATATTTATTGGCATATATCATTGCAAACTTTATAGTTGCGATTTATGCCATTATTGCAGGAAAAGGCTATGAAGCGTTCTCTTTTCACAACATAGATCGCTGCAAACTCAAAGAGATGATTCGGTATTCGGTTGTTCTTATCCCGAACACATTTATGTGGTGGATCATGAATTCTTCAGATAGGGTTATGGTGACCTACATGATTGGTGCAGCGGCTAACGGAATCTATGCTGTTTCTTATAAACTTCCAACCCTTGTATCAACGCTGACAGGGATATTTAATCAAGCATGGAGTTATTCTGCGATTCGTGAAGAGGGCACGAGTGATGAAACTGAATACAACAATAAAATGTTCAAAACACTTTCTGCAATTGCGTTTATGATGGGAATTGGCCTTTTACTATTAACAAAACCATTCTTGGGAGTTTATGTGGCTGATAGTTATTATGACGCTTGGAAGTATACTCCGTTTTTGATTATTGGATGTGTTTATTTAACATTGGGCACATTCATGGCAACAAGTTATACTGTACATAAGGATAGTTTTGGCTATTTGTTTTCTGGATCGTTTGGCGCAGCGTTTAATATACTATTGAATTTTATCTTGATTCCAGTGATAGGAGTCTATGGTGCTGCATTAGCAACATGTATAAGTTATATTGCTGTTTTTATGTTCCGTGTGTTCCACACTAGAAAATATATTAAGTATGATATTATGTATAAGGAATTCATTTTAGGTTCGTTATTAATGCTTGTGTCTGCAATTTTAATGTTTGTAGATGGAATGAAAGGATTCCTTCTTCAACTTGTGATTCTTTTGATTGGATTTACGGTGTTTTCCAAAACTTGGATTCCGATGTTACAGTTTTTTCTAAATAAAATTCAAAGGAAGCGGGTGAGCTAATGCAGAAGTTGGTTAGCATTATTGTTCCAGTATATAATGTTGAAAAGTATATTGATAAGTGTGTTAGATCATTATTAAAACAAGATTATGGAAATATAGAAGTAATTCTTGTTGACGATGGTTCTCCTGATAAAAGTGGTTATATCATTGATAGACTGAAAGAGGAAGACAATCGAATAGTGGTAATACATCAAGAGAATCATGGCGTTTCTAGTGCTAGAAATGCAGGAATGGCTGTCGCTTCAGGTGAGTATATCACCTTTGTCGATGGAGATGATTGGGTTGATGCTAACTATGTGACATATTTTGTTGATTTACTAGAGAAATCAAGCTGCGATGTTGTGATGAATAAGAATAATTATTCAGGTTGCAATGATATATCAAATAATAATTTTTCTGTGATTAGTGCGGAAAAAGCTATTGAGTGGATTTATTTGGGAGATCTTTTTGTAGCAGTTTGGAATAAGATGTATCGAAGGAGTGTGCTCGAAGAGAATTATATAAAATTTAATGAAAAAATATGGTATGGTGAAGGAATGCTTTTTAATGTTGAGTTTCTACAACATGTAAACAGTGTGGCAGTTGGTGAAAGTGCAGTTTACCATCAAACTTTTAATCCTGATAGTGCGATGAGAAAATTCAATTTAAAGAGTAACTTGTGTGAAATCAAATCTTTAGAATTGCAAAAGGAAGCATGGATAAAAAAGAACATTGATATTGAGAAAGCATGGGAATATCACAGGTATTGTTTCAATAGAAGTATAATTGATGGCCTTGTTCGATCTAATATGATTTTAGAATATAAAGAAACGTATAAGGAGTGTGTTTCTAACCTTAGGAAAAACATATTTTTGCCATTAAAAATGGAAAAAAGTATTAAGAAAAAAATTATGTGGTGTTGCTATTTTATTTCACCAAGGCTCATGGCTATTAGAAAAGCTATAGGATTTAAGAAGGCTGCAAAAACTGTGTGTGGGGGGGGTATAAGAAATAATGTTATAATAAAGAAACCAGCGTATATTCTTGTGCCTATCACGGGAGGTGCTTTTGCATGAAAACCGTGTGCGCTAAGGATATGTGTGCTGGTTGTATGGCCTGCATAAATATGTGCAAAAAGAGTGCTATTACTATTGTAGATGATTACAAGACATATAATGCCGTAATTGATGAAGTAAAGTGCGTGAATTGTGGGTTGTGTGAAAAAATTTGTCCTAATGTAAAATGCGTGGAGCAGGTTAACCCTATCTTTTGGAAAGAAGGATGGGCATTGAATCCTGAAATCAGAAGTAATGCATCTTCAGGAGGAATTGCTTCATCAATTATATATTCATTTATTAAAAATGGTGGATATGTTGCTTCGTGTATGCTTAATAAGGGAGAATTCGTTTTTGAATTGACAAATTCGACCCAAAGAGCTGAGCAATTTGTAGGATCTAAATATGTTAAAAGTAATCCAAAAACAATATATATAGATATTGAAAGGAAACTACAAGAAGGGAAAAAGGTCCTTTTTGTTGGATTGCCATGTCAAGTTGCTGCATTGAAAAATTTCTCACGCAATCAAGATAATTTGTATACAGTGGATTTAATATGCCATGGGTCCCCTTCGCCTGAATTGTTAAAGATGTATTTAAAAGAAAAATCAGTGGATATCGAAGAATTAGAAGGGTTGGATTTCCGTGAGAAAACATCATTTGGCTTAAGATTAGTAGGGGAAAATAATGGTTTTCCGCGGATTGTTGATATGTATACATATGCTTTCCTGAAAAGTATTGATTATACTGAGAATTGTTATTCTTGTCGTTATGCGTCGCAATCTCGTGTTTCAGATATTTCATTAGGTGATTCATGGGGAAGTGAATTGTCTGAAGAGGAAAAGAAAAAGGGAATATCTTTAGTTCTCTGTCAAACGAAAAAGGGAGAAGAATTACTAAAAAAGTCAAATGTGGAACTATTTGATGCGGATATTACAAGAGCGATCCAATTAAATCATCAATTGGAATATCCATCGAGAATTCCATCATCAAGAATGTTTTTCTTTGAAAACTTAGAAAAGGGTTTTGATTTTGCTATGAAGAAAATACTACCGAAAGAATATTTGAAAAATGAAATCAAGATTATTTTGTCTAAAGTTGGAATTAGAAGATAAACTTTCATATTGACAAAGAGTTGGGAGATGACACAATCTTGAGAGCAGAGCAGAGCAGAGCAGAGCAGAGCAGAGCAGAGCAGAGCAGAGCAGAGC